>OJLC01000014.1_pt1 | contig 103223 bp, 72 predicted proteins | sample 1596841 | NCBI WGS metagenome assembly OJLC01 (sample SAMEA3904705, study PRJEB24821) | metagenome | biome: Builtin; feature: hospital; material: surface | place: USA | collected 2013-09-25 | reverse complement strand
TGTATAAGAGACAGGGCTGGGGTAGCTGGGCTAGAGCAACCCGCCGCAGCCTTTAGTTATCAACCTTGAGCGGTTGTGTTTCACGTGAAACTTCGCCGCGGCGAGCGCGCGCGTTGAAGATCAGGCAGGCGAGCACCACGTACACGCCTTCCAGGGCGATACCCTGCAGCGCATCCACGGGGGTCACGCCCTCGGAGGCGAACGGATCCAGACCAGCCACCATGGACAGCAGCATCAGGATCACGTTATTTGCCACGTGCAGGCTGATGGAGGCTTCCAGGCCGCCGGTGTACCAGCAGAGGAAACCCGCGTAAATACCCATCGCGAGAATCGTGCTCTGACCCCAGGGGTCGTAGGCGTGGGAGAGCATGAACAGCACTGCGGGCAGCACAATCGGCAGCCAGGGGGTGCGGAGCCAGCGGCCCAGCATCTGCATCATGAAGCCACGGTAGGCGAGCTCTTCGGCGTAGCACTGCACGGGCACCAGGAGCAGCATCATCGCCACATAAACCCAAAATTCAACCTGTGGAGGTTGAAAATAGCGGTATTCGGGCAGGCTCTCACCGCTCAACGCCAGCATCACGGCGTAGTAGATGCCATAGACAGCGAAGCTCAAACCCAGGTACGGAAGCAGTAGCGAGCGGCGCAGACGGCCCGCCACCGAATGAATCAGACCCCAGGGCTTCGGGCCCACGACCAGGCGCGCCAGAAAGAGCGAAGGCACAATCGCGATAAGGGAGAGGAAGGTCAGCGCAAACAGCGCCGGGTGTTCCATAATGACGGCGCGGTTCGTAGCTACATCCTGGAGGGAAAGTCCCGAACCCATAATCGCCACAGCCAGGGCAACTGAAATGATCAGGTTGAGGCCAATAAATACGGCGACGCCGAGCAGACCTTCCAGCAGGGGTGAGAACCAGCGGGATTTCGGGTCGGCGTGGGAGAGACGGTGGTAGGCAAGACCTGCAACAAGCGCAGGAGCAGCGGGGGTTCCGGCGGCTACCTGCGGGGGTGCGGGAGGCGGTGTCGTGTTCATTCTTTAATCCTAGCCTCCGCGGGGTCGATAGTGACCGGGCATGCGGCAACCTTCAAGTACTGATTGATACGGAATGTTCCAAAACCATTGAAAAAGCCGTGAATAAGGCTAAAAACCCACCATTCACGGGGTTCATTTTCTGAACCTATGCCATAATTTGTAGCGATAATACGCTCATATACATAGTCGCTGATGACCGCTCTTCCGGGGTGTTTTTTCAGCACCAGAAAGGCTGCTTTCTTATGGCACTCGTCTTCAATCCGCCGCCCAACTGGCCCGCTCCTCCTGCTGGATGGGCCCCCACTCCTACGTGGCGCCCCGACCCCGCGTGGGGTCCCGTTCCTGAAGGTTGGCAGCTGTGGGTCGAAGAGCCCGAGCCCGAACCCATTCAGGTTGAAGAGGCCACTATTGAGCCGCTGATTCCCGAGGAGCCCGCTGCTGAGGCGGCTCCCGCTGAGCAGGTTGCTGAGCCTGCTGTTGAGGCACCCGCGGCTGAGCCTGTTGAGGCTGAGCAGCCCGCCGAGGCTGCGGCACCGCTGACCGTTGAGGACGTTGACCTGGAGCAGCTCGCCGCTGAGCTCGAAGGTGAGCAGATCGTCGAGGTTCCGGAGGGTGCAGCACCCGCAGCTGAGGCGTCCCACGTTGAGGCACAGCAGGTAGAGGCACCCCAGGCTGAGGCACCCGCAGTTGAGTCCGTTCAGGAGTCTGCTGAGGAATCCTCCGAGCCCAAGCCGATGCGTCACCTGACTCAGGTTCCGCTGGCAGGTACCGCCCTGCCCGAGCAGGTTCTGACCCCGCAGGCTTCTGCTGAGGAGACTGTGGCTGAAGAGCCCGCAGTTGAGGCTCCCGTTGCTGAGCAGGCTGCTTCCGAGCAGCCCGTTGAGGCGCACGTTGTTGAGGCACCGGTTGCTGAGCCCGCGCTCTCTGAGCCCGTTGCATCCGAGCCGGTTGCAGAACCCGTTGTAGAGCCCGTTGTTGTTGAGCCCGTCGCCGAGGTTGCCCCCGAGGCACCCGCTGCAGCTGAGCCGGCAGTCGAGCCGGTTGCTGAGGCTCCCGCAGCTGAGGCTCCCCACACCATCGAGAACTCCCCGCTCGTTGAGTTCCACACCCCCGAGACCGAGCGCACCATCAACCTGTCCGAGCGCACCGTGAACCTCTCTGAGCAGCCCGGTCAGAACGTGCAGGGTGACCAGAACGCACAGTTCATCCCGGCGGGTCAGGCACCGAACGGCTTCCAGCCGACCCAGGCTGAAGGCTTCCAGGGCCAGAACTTCCAGGGTGGCAACTACCAGGACCAGGGTTTCCAGGGTCAGAACGCGCAGGGCGGCCAGTACCAGGGCAACCCCTACCAGGGTCAGCCGTACAACGCTCAGCAGCCCTACCAGGGTCAGGTGTCTGATCAGGACCAGGCAACCGTGGCGCTCAGCAACCCCTACATGACCGAGCCCGGCAACCAGGGCAATGGCGAGGACGGCTCCGAGAAGAAGGGCCTGCTCTCCGGCACCAAGCTGTGGGGTGTTATCGGTGGTGCGTTGGCTCTGCTGATTGTCATCATCCTGGCGATTGTCATGCTGATTCCGCGCGGTAACTCGAACCCCGCCTCCAATTCTGCGGCGGCATCGAGCGCGGCGGCTACTTCCGCTGAGGCGTCCTCCGCGGCAGCATCCTCTGAGGCTTCTTCCGCTCCCGCATCTGAGAGCGCGGCGGCAGGTACTTCCGCTTCTTCCGCAGCACCCGTTGCTGCTGCTGAAGCGAAGATGCCCGAGGGCGAGTTCAAGGAATACAAGAAGACCGTCGCCGACAACAAGGACACCATCGACATTGAGAAGATCAAGGGCGATGTGTCCGCAGGCCTGATCTACTACGAGTTCAAGCCCGCAGAGGGCGTGGTCAACGCCTTCATCACCAGCCGTGACGACAAGGGCAACCTCACCTCGGGTGTGAGCGTTCTCGACTCCAGCCGCGACGGCAAGGAGATCAAGGGCACCGCGTGGATTGACGCGAGCAGCCACTCCACCCCCACCCGCAAGCTGGATCTGACCGGTAAGGGCGAGTGGACCATCCGCGTCTACGATGCAGACTCCGCACCCCACTACAAGAAGGGGGAGAAGTTCCAGAGCACCATGAACTACTACGCTTTCACCTACGAAGGCACCGAGGCAACCATGGAGTTCCAGACCAGCGGCCCGACCACCCGCGGCTTCACCGTTCTGAACGCGACCAAGAACGACCCGTTCTTCTCCTCGACCATCCCGACCGTGAAGAGCAACATACAGTGGGTTCAGAGCAACAAGAGCTACCTGCAGGTTCGTACCGACTCCGCTATTACCTGGAGCATCGGCACTAACTAGTAGCTTGGCTGACTAGGTCAGCAGGTTGTGCATAAAGTTATCCCCCGCATCCGTGATGGGTGCGGGGGATACTTTTATGCCCGGTGAGGTTTTATACCCTGCTGGAGGCGCCCGCCGCCTTAACGGGAGTACTTCGCCTCCGCCAGCTCGTCACCTGCGGCGCGTGCCGCACGCTCCACCAGCTGACGATTCGCCAGGTACACGAAGAACGTGACGAGGATGAACAGGTACATCAGCTGGTACGGCATGGTGCCCGCCATCAGGCCCAGGGAGCCTTCGGGCACCATCAGAATCTGATCCGCGTTGAAGTGCGGCGAGAGCGCCAGCACAATCCAGAACGGCGAAATGTACATGCCCACCAGCGCCGCGGTCGCCAAGATAACAGCCAGCGTGAAGACGAAGGAGCTGACCCGCTGGTACATGAGCGGGAAGATTTCCATAACCACGGCGGCGAGCATCAGCGGGTACCAGGTGTTGTGGTGCGACCAGCTAATCGGCGAAATCTGCAGCATCATGAACGCGGTCAGCGCCAGCTGCGCCATGAGCGCGCGGGCACGAATCAGCGGAACCAGCAGAACCGCGGTGACCAGCACAATCAGCAGAGTCAACGCCACCTGCACCACGGACAGGGCGGTCGCCGTCAGATGATGCTGCAGGCCCGCGTGGGTCAGCGTACCCATAATCGACACGTTATCGAAGTAGCTGAACCAGCCCACACGCGAAGTGTCACGCACCGCGTGGAACCAGAACGTGAACGACTCCTCACGAATCACCAGGAAGCCAATACCCACGGTCGCAGCGAAGCTCGCACCCAGGGTCGCGATGCCCTTCCAGTCCTTACGCATGAGCAGTAGCAGACCGAACGCGAGCGGAGTCAGCTTAATACCCGCCGCAATACCCAGCAGCACGCCGCGCGGAACGCGGGTTGCCGGGCGCATAAAATCGGCAAGAACCAGCATCAGAATAATGGCGTTAATCTGCCCAAAATGCGTGGTCAAACGCCACGGGCCGCACATCCAAATCAGCGCCGCAATCAGCGACACCATACCCCAATGACCCACGTGCTTCTGCAACGGCAGACGCCACGAACGGCTACGCGCGTAAGAGTACAGCAGGTACGCGCACCAGTAGCTGAGCGCGCAAATAATGGCGGTAATCAGCAGCATGCTCTGCGGCTCGGTGAGGAACGCGAGCGGGTAAAAGAGCAACGCCGCAAAGGGCGGGTAGGTGAACGGCAGGCCGCGCGTGCGGAAGCCGTAGAGCTGGTAGCCGTCCGGGCCGTCCGCCAGGGAAACCGCGCCCAGGCGGTAAACGTAAATATCGTCAGCCGCCGCGTGCGTCACGTAGTCGAAGGCATAGAGGGCAACCAGGATGAACAGCAGGTGCGCCCACAGAGCGCCGCTACGCAGACCGGGGATGCGGTCAAAGAAGCAGGGACGCGCAGGCTTTGCGGGCTCTGTGATGGGTTCCTTGGTGACTTCTTCCTTCGCCGCTTTTTCCGCGGTGGTTGCCGGAGCTGCGGCTGCCTCTGCGGCGGGCTCAGTGCTCTCAACAGCCGGTTCCGCAACCGCCGCGGATTCAGTAGCAACAGAAGCCGAAGCCCACGGAATCCTGGGCGCAGCCGCCTCGGTCTTCTCTGCAGTCTTCGCGGTGTTCTTATCAGTATTCACAGGGGTCTTTTCTAGTTCCTTTTCGCGGCTCACGCGGTTGCCTCACGGGAAGCGGCGGCACGCGCAGATTCAGCGCTCTCGGTGACCAGGGCGCGAGCGCCCCACCAGCCCAGCGGCGCATCGCTACGCACGGAGCCGTACTGCATGGGCTCAACCTTCGCGCCACGCACCGGCGCAGTCAGCGCGGCAATAGACCAGAGCGTCATCATCACCCACAGGCAGAACGCGGGAATAGCCGACACCGCCAACGCGCCCGGAGCCAGGTGCTCCAAACCATCGGTACTACCGTGGAACCAGGACGCAATCTTAATCGGCGAAATGTACAGGCCCAGCACCGCAACCACCGCGAGCACGGTCGCCGGCACGCGCAGCCATGCAGGCTGAACCGCAAAATAGGTGGGGAACGCATCCATGATGAAAATGAACGCCAGCAGGGGCAGCAGCACGTTGTGGTGCGACCAGCTAATCGGCGACAGCGCCACCATTAGGGAGGCGGTCACCGCCACCTGCGCCAGCGCGGCACCGCGGCGTTCCAGCTGGTACAGCAACGCGGCGGTCAGCACAATCGTGATCAACGCCAGGACGTAGTAGACGGGCTTCGCGGCGCCCTCAGAGAGGCCGAAGTGCAACAGCCAGCCCTGAATCGAGACGTTATCTACAAAGTTCAGGCCGCCCACACGCGAGGGGTTCGTCAGCGCGGAGAACCAGAATTCCGGCGCATCCTTAGGCATCAGAATGAAGCCCAGCGCAATGGTACCGAAGAACGTCGCACCCAGGGTCGCGACGCCCTTCCAATCGCGGCGGACCAGCAGAATCAGGCCAAACACGAGCGGGGTCAACTTCACGCCGCCCGCAATACCAATCAGCACGCCACGCGGCACGCGGGTCGCCGGGCGCACAAAATCGGCAAGAATCAGCGCCGTAATGAACGGGTTAATCTGAATCAGGTCCAGGGTGCGCTGCCACGGGCCCGCCGAAACCACCAGAATAGTCAGCACCGCAATCGTGCCGGCACGACCAAAATACTGCTGCTGGGGCAGTTCGCGGCCGCGCGCATTCACATAGTTGTAAATAATCGTGGAAATCCACCACGCCACCACAGCCGAACCGACCACCATAATGACCTTGCCGACCTCCAGGGGCAGGAACGCGAACGGCAAGAACAGCATCGCCGCAAACGGCGGGTATGTGAACGGCGGCTTAATCTCGCCGTGATCGTTCAGGGTCGGGGAGTACAGGTCCTGGGTGAAGCCCTCGTTATCGAAAATGGTCATCGCGCCCAGGCGGTAGATGGAGAAATCCATACCGGCGAAGGGGTTAGTGAGCAATTTGACGACGTATCCACCGCCAATGATGAGGATGAGTGCCGCAATAGCAATTTTTCCCCACACGGGGGTAGTGGAATCAGTCCTTGTCACGAGGTGCTTGTCCTTACCTTGGTGCCGGCGGATGCGCGCTTAGGGTGGGCGGGCATCTGATTTTGGAATCCTAATAGTTTATCGCGCGCACCTGTGAAGGGTGCATCGGGGAGAAGAATCCCAGGAGCAGATTCGCTCGGGCAGATTCATAGGGGCAGATTCGCTCGGGCGCGCAAGCAGAACTATCACGGTGTGAGCCGCCTTCATATGCACGTAATGTCTTCAAAATTGGTACTACTCGGGCAATATAATGGGCTTATTGGCACCCGCCCCAACGCAGGGGCTGACGGTGCCCCGCACACCGACGTCCACGAACAACCAGCAGTGAAAGCAGTGATCACGTGAGTGAACATCTCGGCACCCCACCCGAAGGCGAGAACACGAGCGGCAAGCCCGCAGGCGCGAACGTCTCCGGAGGCGGCTCCTCCGGCCTGAGCATCGGCATGCGCCCCGCTGAGGCACCCGGCGCGAACCTCACCCCCGAAGAGATTGCACGCCGCGCATCCGGTCGCGGTACGTGGCATCGTCGCGCCTCCAAGCCGGTCTCTCACTGGATGTTTGCCCTTATCGGCGTGCTTTTGCTGCATAAGCTCATCCCGAATAGCGGCTGGCTGATGGTGCACATTGTCACCCTCGGCCTGATTACGAACTCGATTCTGATTTGGTCGCAGCACTTCACCGAAGCGCTCATGAAAATCAAGATTCCTGACGAGCACCGCGGAACCCAGGTGCGCCGCATCTTCATTCTGAACGCCGGTATTCTCGTGCTCATGATCGGCATGGTCGGTCAGCTGAGCGTGCCCGGCCTCTACGCCGCCACGGTGGTGGGCGCCCTCATTGTCGGTTCGATGGTCGCTTGGCACGGCATCTACCTGCTGAAGCAGGTGCGTCAGGCTCTGCCGTCGCGATTCGGTGTGACCATTCGCTTCTACATTGTTGCGGCGCTACTGCTGCCCCTCGGTGCGGCGTTTGGCGGCATGATTGCCTACCCGAACCTCTCCGGCACCCTGCATTCGCAGTTCCTGCTCGCGCACGAGGCAGTGAACGTGCTCGGCTTCGTCGGTATTACCGCGGTGGGTACGCTGGTGACGTTCTGGCCGACCATGCTGCGTACCAAGATGGTCGATAAGGCGCTCACCCACAGTCTGCGCGCCCTGTACCTGATGTGCGGTGGCTTGGCGTTGACCGTTGTCGGCGCGATTTTTGGGATGCGTCCGCTTGCTGCTGCGGGCCTAGTCGTCTACTTGGTTGCCCTGCTGATTGTCGCCTGGGTGATGGTGCGTACCCTGCGCACCAAGCGCCCGAACGAGTACCCGCCCATGAGCGTGGGTATGGGCTTCCTCTGGCTGATTATTGGCGTGGCGACCACCGCCTACATGGTGGCGACCGTCCCCTTCGCGCAGCTGGACATGCGCGCCGTGACCCCCATCTTCGTGGTTGGTTTCCTGCTGCAGCTGCTGCTCGGTGCAATGAGCTACCTGCTGCCTCAGCGTATGGGCGGCGGCCCGGCGGTGGTGCGCGCCTCCAACAAGGAGTTCAGCCGTTTCGCGGCGGCACGCGTAACCGCCGTGAACCTGGCGCTCATTATCTTCATGATGCCCGGCTCCGTGGTGGGCCAGTCCATTAAGATTGCTGTCGCTATCGTGGGTGCGCTGGCGCTCATCGCGTTCATTCCGCTCATGGTGCGCGGCGTGAAGGCGTCCGTGAACACCCGCAAGGAAATGATGGCGGCACGCGCCCGCGGCGAGAAGCCCGTCTTCAACCAGGAGGCGCTCACCCCCGAACCCGTCCCGCACGCCAAGCAGAGCTTCCAGGCGGCACTCGCGGTGGCCATGGCGTTCCTGCTGGGCTTTGCGGTGAACCCGTCCGCGCTGAACCTGCCGTCGTTCTCTTCGTCGGGCTCCGTAGCTGCGACCGGACAGACCACCACCGTCAAGGTGAAGGCAACCAGCAACTACCGCTTCACCCCCGCAGAGGTGGAGGTCCCCGCCGGTAACCGCCTGGTCGTCGAGGTCACCAACGACGACCAGGGCATGACCCACGACCTGACCTTCGACAACGGCGCAACCACCGGCACCATCAACCCCGGCGAAACGAAAACCGTCGACGCCGGCATCATCAGCGCCGACCAGGAAGCCTACTGCTCCGTAGCGGGTCACCGCTCCCTCGGCATGGTGTTCAAGGTGAAGGCGACCGGTGCCTCCGCAAACCAGGTGGCGCAGGGCGGCCACGCGAACCATAACCACGCGGCGTCGGGTAGTACCCCGACCCTCATGACCGTTGCGAACAGCAAGATCGACATGTCCGCAGCGCCCGGCAACGGCTACAAGTACCGCGACCCGAACATCCCGGCGCCGAACACCGCCACGCAGGTGAACGGAAAGACCGTCCGCAAGGTCACCCTGGAAGTTGAGGAAGTCGACCGCGAGGTGGCGCCCGGCGTGACCGTCCACATGTGGACGTTCAACGGGCAGAACATGGCACCGATTCTGCGCGGCAAGGTCGGCGACATTTTTGAAATTACACTCATCAACAACGGCACGATGGGCCACTCGCTGGACTTCCACGCGGGCATGGTCTCCCCCGATAACACGATGAAGACCATCGCCCCCGGTGAGCGTCTCGTCTATCGTTTCGAGGCGAAGGCCGCCGGCATCTGGCTGTACCACTGCGGTACCGCCCCGCTGAGCCTGCACATGACCCAGGGCATGTACGGTGCGGTCATCATTGACCCGGCGGACCTTGACCCGGTCGACCACGAGTACGTGATGGTTCAGGGCGAGGCGTACCTGCACGACACCGGCAAGACCGCCTCCGACGGCAACAAGCTGGCGGAGAACTCGCCGGAGCTGATTGCGGCGGGCACCCCCACGCTGACCATGTTCAACGGCCACGCAACCCAGTACAAGGCGAAGCCGCTTCAGGTGAAGAAGGGCGAGCGTATCCGTATTTGGGTGATGGCTGCGGGCCCGAACCATGGCACGAGCTTCCACGTGGTCGGTTCGCAGTTCGACACGGTCTACAAGGAGGGCGGCTACCTGATGCGCCGCGGTGCGGATGCGTTCGGTAGCCGGGACGGCCACAGCCAGGCACTCGATTTGGCGCCCGCCCAGGGTGGCTTCGTGGAGATGCAGTTCTTGGAGTCCGGCACCTACGTGTTCGTGAATCACTCCTTCTCGGAGATGGAGCGCGGTGCCGCCGGCAAGATCGTGGTCACTGACCGCTAAAAGCTGGAGCTAGTGGCTTATACAGGGCTCTTCTAACGCCCGCTGAGAGATTGACCCCACCCGGTGCATCCTGTGATTGGATGCGCCGGTCGGGGTCTTTCTATACCGTCTTTCTGCGCCCGCACAGAAGCGCATACAAACGCCCCCGCAGGAGCCTACACGCGCTGCGGCAAACTATGCTTTTAGCCTCATGGGCGAACTTTTCTTAGCCAGGAGAGGGGGTGGTGCGCTAGTCTATAGGAATGGCAGATAGCACTTCGGGCGCCCCTTCCGAGCGTAACGCTACGAGCGCCTCCAACCACACTTCCGCTTCTGCGGATGAACAGACTTCTCCTCGGCAGCGTAAAGCTTTCCCGCTTCGCTTTCTCGCCGGGGTTCTTGCGCATTGGCAGATTATTGCCTCTGCGGTTCTTTTGGGTGGCGGTGTTGCCGGTTTGGCAGCCACCTACGACGACTATTGCGGCATGACGGAGCTTTCGTATGCTCCGGCGGCTCTCCGCTCCGATTTTGAGGAGGGCTCTAAGGTGTCGGGTTTCCGTCCCGGCGTGCTGGCGGCGCAGATTGAGACCGAGAGCCACTGGCGTGTGGGCGTTGTGTCCCACCAGGGCGCTAAGGGTATTGCACAGTTCACTGATGACGCGTGGAGCGGCGGCCACTACAGCTTCGGCAATGGCGGTAATGTTCTGAACCCGCACGATGCGATTGCGGCGCAGGCACGCTACTTGGCTGAGTTGCGTACTCGCTTGGCGAAGTACGCCTCCAATGAGGATGAGCTGCAGGATGTGGTTCTCGCCGGTTATAACGCGGGTCCGGGTTCTGTGGAGAAGTACGGCGGTGTTCCCCCGTATGAGGAGACTCAGAATTATGTGAAGTCGATTCGCGAGCTGGCGAATTCGAAGTATAAGCTGACCTGCTCTCCCGAGTACCAGTTCAAGCAGGCGAAGTTGAGCTTCGTGAATGGTGTGACTCCGGCGATGGCTGGTGTTCATGCGGATGGTACGGCTCTGTCTCCGGAGGAGTCGGCATCGGCTGCGGCGGAGGCTTCTGCGAGTGCTTCGGCTCGTGCGTCTGCGAGCGGTTCTGCGGGTTCTTCGGTGAAGCCTTCGGCGACGAGCTCGGGCCGCTAGGTTCAGCTTTTTTGGGTATTCCACTAGCCTATATAGCCACTAGGGAATATTCCGTTTTATCTATAGTGCGCGGCTAATACGAGCCACCACTCCCCTACTATTCACTCTTATATTTACTCTTAACAGCGCGAGGCGCCGACCCCCATTCTTGGGGTTCGGCGCCTCGCGCTTTTACGGCTAGAGCGTGCCTAGTTGAAGATGGCGCGCACGACCGAGTAGCCGGAGACCGGGTACACGGCGTTCACGGTTGCGGGCTTCTCGCTCTCGTCCGCAATCTCGATGGACTCGGTGCCGCGCAGCAGCTCCTCGAGCAGGATGCGCAGTTCCAGGCGTGCCAGGGGCGCGCCGGGGCAGACGTGGATGCCGTCGCCGTACACGAGGTTGCGGGACTGGTCGCGGTGCGGGTTGTAGGTGAGGGCGTCTTCGAAGGCGTCCTCGTCGCGGTTGGCGCTTGCCCAGTTGATGGTCACGCGGGAGCCGGCGGGCAAGGTGCGGCCGCCGAGTTCGGTGTCCTGGGTGGTGATGCGGCGGTTGGTGACGAGGGTGTCTTCAAGTCGCATGATTTCTTCGACGGCGAGGGCGATTTCGCTGCGGTCGTCGAGTGCGTTGCCGTCGGCGAGGGATGCGCGCAGGCGGTCCTGTTCGGCGCGGTTGCGTGCCAGGAAGTTGACGAATACGCCCACAGTTGCGGAGACGGTGGACAGCTCGCCCACGGTCCAGTTGCGGATGAGGCTGACGATTTCTTCGTCGGTCATGGTGCGGGGTTCTTCGCCGGGCAGCTGCACGGTGTCGGTAAGCAGTTCGGCGGTGACGTCCTTGGGGTTGCCGGCTGCGGCGTCCTCGCGGCGTTCGTCGAGCAGCTGGCGGATGTAGCCGTCGAATTCGAGGGCAACCTTCGCGATTTCTTCACGGTCGCGGCGCAGGGTGGCGACGCGGTTCTTCTCGATCCACTCGGTGAGGGGCTGTTCGAGGCATGCAGGCCAGCCCATGAAGGCGTTCTGCACGCGCATTGCGTAGGCCTGGCCGAAGCCCTGCATGACGTCTACTTCTTCGCCGCGGGGCAGTTCTGCGATGAGGGCCTTCACGGCGTCGCGGATGACGGGTGCGAACTTTTCGAGGCGTTCGGGGGTGAAGTACTTGTCGTTGACCGCGCGGAAGGTGGTGTGTTCGGGTGCGTCCATGCCGTTGGGGACGGCGATGTGGCGGGTGGAGACGACGTTGGAGTAGATTTCGGGGTGGTCGAGTACGTGCTGTACGTCGGCGTTTTTGAAGACGGAGTAGCCCATGAATTCGTCGTGGGCGACGGGGCAACGGCGGCGCATTGCGTCGTAGGCAGCTACCTGGTCCTTCTGAACCTCTTCGCTTCGGAGGTCCCAGTCGTTGTGTACGTTCTCAGTCATTGTTCACCCGTGTTCGTTATAGAGTTGTGGCGTGCTGGATGCGGGCGTCCGGGCGATGCGTGTGGGGCAGGGTCGGGCGTGCATTTCAGCACGTGTAGCCATTACTTGTTCTTTGACCGTATCACTTATGGGTTGGTGGCGCAGGGTAGGGGTTCCTTGCTTCTCATTCAACGAACAGTGCGGTCGCGGCAGCACTACAACCCATCACGCCGCATTCACTCTACAGGCCACGATAGACTTCTCGCCGATGACCAACTCGGAAGACCTCAACAACAACCGCACCGTTATCAATGGTGTACAGAATGCGGTAATTCCCTACTCGTGCCCTGTACCCTTCTTCGCACTGCGGCCCCTTGAATAGAACCTGCACAGGAACTATCCTCGGAGCTAACGGACAAACCCCAGAAAGGAACCAGTCATGACTGTCACCACTCACCGGACTCGTTCCAATGTCACGACTCTTAAAGAACTCCGCGACAACCTCGGAACCAAAGTCAACGAAGCCGTGTTCTCCGGCGAACGCCCCCTCATCAGCCGCAATGGTAAGACTGTTGCCGCGCTCATCTCCTACGAAGATTTGAAGCTACTGGAAGAGTACGAAGAGCTCCTCGACATTGAGGCTCTTCGCAAGGCACGCGCCGAAGATGACGGCTACCGCATCGGCCTCGACGAGTTCCTCGCAGAGAACCCTGCAGACTAGTCATTCAACGCATATTGCAAGGCGGGCGGCACCTCCCCGGTGGAGGGGCCGCCCGCCTCATGCGTTTCTAAAGCCGCCGGGTTTAGCGCCCGCGTGCGGAGGGGTAGATGCTGCCGCCCATCACGCCGCGCTCCACCTGCTCCAGGCTCACGCCGCGAGTCTCCGGCAGGTTGCGGAACATCAGCAGCGCAATGATCACGTTCACCACGGCAAAGCCGATGAAGGAGCCGGTCAGACCGACCGCACCCAGAATCACGGGGAACGCCAGCGACAGCACACCGTTCATCATCCAGCCGCTAAACGCCGAAATGCCCATACCCGCCGCACGCACACGCAGCGGGAACAGCTCACTCATAATCACCCACGTGGACACGTTCAGGCAGGTCTGCATCGCGCCCACAAAGCAGACGATGAGCACCAGCAGAATCCAGGGGCGCGCCGCATTATCGGCGGGTAGCAGCATGGATGCGCCCGCAATCAGCACGTGGAAAAACGCGGTCGAGCTATAGCCGGTAATGACCATGACGCGGCGCGGCACACGCTCCATCAGGCGTAGCGACAGGATGGAGCCGAGCACCGCAATCGTACCCGGCGCAATGTTCGCGATGAGCGCCGCGGATTCGCTGAAACCGGCTTCCTTGAGCACCTTAATGCCGTAGTACATGATCGAGTTGATGCCGGTCAGCTGCTGGCCCGCGCCGACCAGAATACCGACGAGCAGGATGCGCACGAACCAGCCGCGCACGCCCACGCTTTCCTTAGCTGCCGCATCGTTCTGGGAGCTGGTTTCCGCCTGAAGGGTGCGCTCAATATCGGCAATCTCAGCCTCAGCACGCTCGGCGGAGCGGATACGCTTCATCACCTCAAGCGCCTGCTCACGTCTACCGACGCGCAACAGCCAGCGCGGCGACTCGGGCACGCGCAGCATGCCGACGAACAGACCGATGGCGGGCAGGGTGCAGATGGCGAACATCCAGCGCCACACGCCGTCGTGCTCGCCCCATACGTTGCCGATGAGGGCGTTCACGATGAACGCGGCAAGCTGACCGCCCACGACCATGAGCTCGTTGCGGCCGGAGAGGGAGCCGCGAATTTCATAGGGGGCGAGCTCTGCGAGGAATACGGGCACCACGGCGGAGGCGCCGCCGACCGCCAGGCCGAGCAGGGTGCGTCCGGTGATGAGTACGGCGACGTTGGGTGCAAACACGCAGGTCAGGGCGCCAATGAAGAAGATGGTGGAGAGCCCAATGATGGTGGTTCGGCGGCCGAACCGGTCGGAGATGCGGCCGCATCCGAGTGCGCCGATAGCGGCGGCGAAGGCGAGCGACCCGGTGACCCATCCTTGAGCGGTGGAGTCCATGCCGAGTTCGCGGCTCATGGGTTCGAGCGCGCCGTTGATCACTCCGGTGTCGTAGCCGAAGAGTAGACCGCCGAAGGTGGCGATGAGTGCGATGATGCCGAGGTATCGGCTGTGCTTCCCGGTGCCCAGAGGGGGCAGGGTGGAGGCGGTGCTCTGTGCGCTCATGGTGTCCTTTGATGTGCCGGTGGCGGGTGGTCCTGCCGGGCTGCTTCCAGGCGGCAGGGGTGGGTACATAGGTAAGGTGAGGTGCGTCAGGTTAGACGCGCCTCACCTAATCCTAGCGAAAACGTTCGGCGGGTGATATTTATTTCTCGCCGCACACATTTTTCAGCATATTTTACGGCCGCAGCGTGCGACCGCCTGAGTGCCCCTTTAAGAAGGAGCCCGCGTTTAGAACAGCGCGATCTTCTCGGGTGCCGGGAAGATGGCGTCCAGGGCGGCGAGGTCCTCGGCGTCGAAGCGCAGGCATGCCGCCTGTGCGTTGGCGCGCACCTGCTCGGCGCTGGTTGCACCGGCAATGACGGAGGTGACCGGCGACTGCTGTGCGAGCCAGGAGAACGCCGCCTGCACCTCGGTGATGCCGCGTTCAGCACAGAAGGTGTGGAAGGCTTCGAGCTGGTCCCAGTTGGCGGCGTCGAGCACGTTCTTCTTGGAGTGGGACAGGCGCGAACCGGCGGGAATGTTGTCGCGGCGGTACTTGCCGGTCAGCAGGCCATTAGCGAGCGGGAAGTACGGCAACACACCCATGCCGAAGTGCCGTGCGGCGGGCAGGATTTCGAGTTCTGCACGGCGGTCGAGCAGGTTGTAGTGGTTTTCAGCGACGATGAACCGTTCGGTGCCGAGTTCGTGGGCGCAGTGTTCGGCGTGGGCGAGCTGCCAGCCGGAGAAGTTGGAGTGGCCCAGGTAGCGAACTTTGCCGTCGCGTACGAGCTGGTCGAGGGCGCTGAGGGTCTCTTCGATGGGGGTGTTGGGGTCGGGGCTGTGGTAGAAGTACAGGTCGATGTAGTCGGTGCCGAGGCGGCGGAGGGACCCTTCGACGGCGCGCATGATGTAGCGGCGGGATCCGCGGGCGTTGCGGTCGTTGCCGTTGAGGTCGCCGACGGGCAGACCGAATTTGGTGACGATGGTCAGTTCGTCGCGGTCGAGGCCGAGCTGGGTGAGGGCGGTGCCGAACATGGTTTCTGAGAGGCCGGGTTCGGCGCCGTAGAGGTCGGCGATGTCGAAGAAGCTGATGCCGGCGTCGACTGCGGCGGCGATGACTTCGTTGGTGCCTTCTTGGGTGCGGGTGGGGGTGCCGGGGCGGCCGAGGTTGTTGCAGCCGATGCCGACGCTGGGTACGACGAGGCCGGAGTTGCCGAGCCTGCGGTAGACGGGAGATTCGATACGTTCCATACGTTAACTGTACGTCCGGGAGGCAGTGACGGCGGTGAAGTGGGCGTCATCTAAGCGCTTGTCATAGTCAGTCATATTAAGTTCATATTTCTCCCCCAATGTCATGTCCAGAAATATTAGGACATCAACCGCCGCATCCCTTGCGCACCCTCGGAGGCGGTGGGTAGAGTGAAAGCGTTATCTATCAAGAGCGACCGAGAGATCTGGCTCGTAGACGTCGCAGCAACCTCGCCAGTATCCCCCACCTTCACGGTGCAGGGTACGGACAAGGTGCTCCCGCCAGAACCGATAGAGAAGAATACCCTTCGGCACCCCTTGATGAGTCGTACCTGCAAACCGGTACAGCGCATCCTGCAGAAGAATTCGCGCACCCTCCCGGTGCGTATCTATCGGGTGAACACGAAGGATGGTTATGACGACAGTTCACCCGGCTCTTTCTTTTGAGCTGTTCCCTCCGCGCTCACACGCAAGCTGTGAGTCGCTGATTCGCACCATTGCGGAGCTTGAGGGTACCAACCCCGACTACGTTTCGGTCACCTACTCCGGTGACGCGAAGCGCCGTCAGAAGACGCTGGCACTGCTCGACTACCTGGTGCACGAAACCTCCCTCACCCCGCTGGCCCACCTGATTTGTGCAGGCCATTCGGTGCATGAGCTGGAGCGTGCGGTCCGTCTGATTCTGGGTCTGGGCGTGCGCGGCTTCCTGGCTCTTCGCGGTGATATTCAGGAGGGTCAGGTTTCTGAGCTTCCTTTCGCCCGCTACTTGGTGGAGCTAATTCGCCGTGTTGAGCGTGAAGATTTCGCTCACTTGGCGGCTGGCAAGGTGTCGATTGGTGTGGCGGCGTACCCGCAGAAGCACCCGGAGTCGGCATCCCTGTTGCAGGATATTGAGATTCTGCTGTCGAAGCAGCGTGCCGGTGCGGATTTCGCTATCACCCAGGTGTTCTTCGAGGATGAGCGCTACAGCGCCCTGGTCGATTCGGCTCGCCTGGCGGGTGTGGATATTCCGATTATTCCGGGCATCATGCCGGTGACTTCCCTGAAGCGCCTGCGGAACCTCTGCCAGATGGCGGGCATGTCGGTTCCGGCGGACCTGGCGTACGCACTGGAGACGGCAACCAGCAGCGCAGAGCTGCACCGCATCGGTGTTGAGTACGCGCTGAACCAGTGCCGCACCGTGATGGATGCGGGCGCACCGGGCCTGCACTTCTTCACCTTCAACGAGCATGCGGCGGTGCTGGACGTTCTGGACCAGCTGGACCTGCCCCGATACAGCAACCGTTTCTCCCAGTCCCTGAGCGAGCTGGAATTCGCCTAAACGCGACCCGCTCCACCCGGCGCGGATGCGCCACCCAAGTTTCCCCCAAAGTACCCCGGGAGCGTCCCGCGGATCTCGGCCCCATCGACGGGGCCGGCAGGGCCCGCTGATTCTCCCATTTCTATCCCCAGTAAAGGAAAAAATTATTATGTCGAACACCGCTTTCCCCGCCGCAACTATTGTTGGTTACCCCCGCGTGGGCCGCTTCCGTGAGCTGAAGAAGGCTCAGGAGGCTTTCTGGAAGGGCAAGGCCACCCTGCAGGAGCTGCAGGACACCGCCGCTGACGTGCAGCGCACCTACTTTGAGCGCGTGACCGCCGCGGGCCTGAAGGCTGACAACTACTCGATTCCGGCGACCTTCTCCTACTACGACCAGGTGCTCGACGTTGTTCGCCTGTTCACCCTGGTTCCCGAGCGTCTGGCTGAGGCTAAGGATGCACGCGGCCTGCTGGATCTGCCCGGCTACTTCGCCCTGGCGCGCGGTACCGAGACCCTGCCTCCTCTGGAGATGACTAAGTGGTTCGACACCAACTACCACTACCTGGTGCCTGAGATTGGTGCCGGTACCGAGATTAAGCTGAACCTTGAGGCTATTGACGAGCAGCTTGAGGTTGCAAAGCAGGCTGGTGTGAAGGTTCGCCCGCAGATTGTTGGCCCGCTGACCCTGCTGCTGGGTGCTAAGGCTGAGCAGGGTTCCGCTGAGGACTTCGCACCCATCGACCGTCTGGATGAGTTCGTTGCCGCATATGCTCAGGTGCTGGAGCAGCTGGCTGAGCGCGGTGTTGAGTGGGTTCAGCTGGACGAGCCGGGCCTGACCGTGGACCGTGCCGACAACGCGAAGGTTGCCGAGCTGGCCGAGCGCACCTACCGCGCCCTGGCTGCCGGCGAGAAGCGCCCGCAGATTCTGGTGACCAGCCCCTACGGTTCCCTGCGTGAGAACCTGCCGGCACTGCTGGGTACCGGTATTGAGGCGCTGCACCTTGACCTGGTGCACGGCGTGTACTCGAAGGCTGAGCTGGAGTCCGTTTCTGCCGCCGGCGTGCACCTGGTTGCCGGTGTTGTGAACGGCCGCAACGTGTGGCGTGCTGATGTTCGTGCCGCCCTGAAGACCCTGGAGGCGCTGCCCGGCGCATCCGAGGGTGCCGTGTCGGTGGCTTCTTCGACCTCCCTGCAGCACGTGCCGCACGACCTGGCTCTGGAGGACCCCGCCGAGGTTCCCGTGGACGGCCTGGCCTTCGCCGACCAGAAGGTCGCCGAGATTGCACTGCTGGCTCGTGGCCTGGCCGAGGGTGAAGCCGCTGTTGAGCCCGAGCTGAAGACTGCTGACGAGGCGCTGGCTCGCTTCGCCGCCGACCCGCGCAAGCACAACGACGAGATTCGTGCCCGCGCCGCAGCTGTGACCGCCGAGGACTTCGACCGTCCGACCATTGACGTTCGCCGCGCGGCTCAGGCTGACCTGAACCTGCCGAAGCTGCCGACCACCACCATCGGTTCCTTCCCCCAGACCGCTGAGATTCGCCGCCGCCGTGCGGAGGCTCGTGCGGGCAAGATTTCCGCTGAGGAGCTGAACGGCTTCCTGCGTGACGAGATCGCCTCGGTCATCAAGCTGCAGGAGGAGCTGGGCCTGGACGTGCTGGTTCACGGTGAGGCCGAGCGTAACGACATGGTTCAGTACTTCGCTGAGAACTTCGACGGTTTCGCAACCACCCGCCACGGCTGGGTTCAGTCCTACGGTTCGCGTTGCACCCGCCCCTCGATCCTGTTCGGTGACGTGAAGCGTCACGGCGAGGGCCTGCGCGGTGAGGCGTTCACCGTGCCGTGGAGCTCCCACGCACAGTCGCTGAGCGACAAGCCGGTCAAGGGCATGCTCACCGGCCCCGTAACGATTCTGGCGTGGTCCTTCGTGCGTGACGACCAGCCGCGCCGCGAGACCGCTAACCAGGTGGCCCTGGCACTGGCCGACGAGATTGCCGACCTGGAGGAGGCGGGCATCCGCATTATTCAGGTGGACGAGCCGGCTCTGCGTGAGCTGCTGCCCCTGCGCCGCGACGAGCAGCCGCAGTACCTGGACTGGTCGGTGAACTCCTTCCGCCTGGCAACCAGCGGCGTGAAGGACTCCACCCAGATTCACACCCACCTGTGCTACTCGGAGTTCAACGAGATTATCGACTCGATTAACGCTCTGAACGCCGACGTAACCAGCATTGAGGCGGCTCGTTCGCACATGGAGCTGCTGGCTGACATTCCGGAGAGCTTCGTTTCCGGTCTGGGCCCGGGCGTGTGGGACATCCACTCCCCGCGTGTTCCCTCGCAGGAGGAGATTGAGTCCCTGCTGAAGGCTGCGATTGGTTACGGCACCATTGCTGACCTGTGGGTGAACCCGGACTGCGGTCTGAAGACTCGTGATTACGAGGAGACCAAGCAGTCTCTGCGTCACCTGGTGGACGCCACCAAGGCGATTCGCGCATCCCTCTAGGAGGCGCCTATTGGTTCCGTTACCTGCTGCGGGTTGACCGGATGATGGTTTGCTCGCGGTAACCTGCGGCAGGTGGCGGCTGTTCGGCTTCGTGCCGGTATGCGTACCGACTGTATGCCGAGCTTTTGGGGATAGATAACAGGCCCGCCCGTACGGTTTTTCTTCTGCACCGTACGGGCGGGTTTTCTGCTTCCTTCCGCCCTTTCTGCCGCCTAAAACGCCTCTGAGAAGCACCTGTACCGGTGAGCCACCATCCGGCGCGGTGCCGGGCATCCTGTGGCTTGCGGGCGTAAGAACATAGAATGGAACCATGACTACTAACTCTGGAATCACTAAAGAATGGGTGGATGAAACCGTCAAGCCGGGCGACGATTTCTTCCGCCACGTCAACGGTAAGTGGCTTGCTACCCACGAAATCCCGGCGGACCGCCCCAAGGACGGCGGCCTGTACACCCTCCGCGATAACGCAGAGAAGCACGTGCGTGAGCTGGTGGAGAAGATCGCGAAGGAGCAGCCGGAGTCCCGTATTGGCGCGCTGTACAACTCCTTCATGGATGTTGAGAAGATTGAGGCGGACGGCCTGGAGCCGCTGCTGAAGGAAATCGCGCCGATTCTAAACTCGGCAACCCCCTCCCACCTGGCTGTGACCCTGGCGCTGCTGTCTCGTGCGGGTCTGCCGCAGCTGTTCGCCTGGTACACCAGCAACGACCCGAAGGACCCGAAGAACTACACGTTCTTCCTGTACCAGTCGGGTCTGGGTCTGCCGGATGAATCCTACTACCGTGAAGAGAAGCACGAGGCTGCATGCGCGGCGTACGTTGAGCACATCGCCCGCATGTTCGAGCTGACCGGTCTGGCTGAGGGCTTCGGCCTGACTCCGGAGCAGGCGGCTCAGCTGGTGTTCACCCACGAGTCTGAGCTGGCTCGTCTGCACTGGAACGTCGTGGAGAACCGCGACGCTGAGGCGACCTACAACCCGTACCAGGCGACCGAGCTGGAGGAGAAGTTCCCCGGCTTCCCCTTCTCGCAGTGGCTGCTGGCGCTGGGCGCCGACCCGGAGACCCTGGGTCAGGTTATTGTGGCTCAGCCGTCCTTCTTTGAGGGTGCGGCTAAGCTGTTCACCTCCATCCCGCTGATGAGTTGGAAGCTGTGGGCTGTGTGGACTGTTCTGCGTTCGCGTGCGCCGTTCATGTACGACGAGCTGGTTCAGGAGAGCTTCAACTTCTACGGCAAGACCCTCTCGGGTACTCAGCAGATTCGTGAGCGCTGGAAGCGTGGCGTGGGTGCTGTCGAGAAGGCTCTGGGTGAGGAGATTGGCCAGGAGTACGTGGCCGTGCACTTCCCGCCCTCGCACAAGGAGAAGATGCTGGTTCTGGTCGGCAACCTCCTGGAGGCGTACCGCGAGTCTATTGAGTCGCTGGACTGGATGACTGAGGCAACCCGCGAGAAGGCGCTGGAGAAGCTGTCGAAGTTCGTCACCAAGATCGGTTACCCCGATAAGTGGCGTGACTTCTCCGCCCTGGAGCTGGTGCCCGGCGACCTGTTCGAGAACCTGCGCCGTACCGGTGCGTTTGATGCTGACTGGCTGATTGCCCGTAAGGGTCAGCCGGTGGATAAGTCGGAGTGGCTGATGACTCCGCAGACCGTGAACGCGTACTACATGCCGCCGGCGAATGAGATTGTGTTCCCGGCAGCGATTCTGCAGCCGCCGTACTTCAACCCGGATGCTGACGATGCGGCGAACTACGGCAATATCGGCATGATTATTGGCCACGAAATTGGTCACGGTTTTGACGATCAGGGTTCCCGCTATGACGGTGACGGCAAGCTGGAGAGCTGGTGGACTGAGGAGGATTACGCGAAGTTCAAGGAGCGTACCGCAGCGCTGGTGGAGCAGTACAACGCGTACGTTCCGGTGGGTCTGGATCCGAAGTTCCACGTGAACGGTGAGCTGACTCTGGGTGAGAACATTGGCGACCTGGCTGGCATGTCGATTGCGTTGAAGGCGTACCGTCTGGCTTTGAAGAAGCAGGGCATTGAGTCGCTGGATGACGCACCGGTGATTGACGGCATGACCGGTATTCAGCGTTTCTTCTTCTCGAATGCTCGCGGCTGGTGCACGAAGTCCCGCCCGCAGCATGCTGAGGTGATGATTTCGGTGGATCCGCATTCGCCGGATGAGTTCCGTGTGAACGGTGTGGTGCGCAATATTGATGAGTTCTACGAGGCGTTTGGCGTCTCTGAGGGCGATGCACTGTACCTGGCTCCGGAGGAGCGCGTGCGCATCTGGTAGCATCCCGATAAGGGTATATGCTTTATTGCGTATATAAGAAAGGCGCCCGCCTCGTGGGTTTATTCCACGAGGCGGGCGCCTCTTTTCTAGAGAACTGCGGACGCTACACGAAGGTAGGCATCTACTGCTACTGTGCCGAGCGTTGCGTTAGATAATTTCTAGCGCAATATCCATGTGCAGCGGCTCGGTTGCATCGATGTGGTACTGGCTGTGTACCGGCGAGCCCCACGAGTCGTCTCCACCAACGCCAAGCTGACCTGCCAGGATACGCAGGTAGGTGCGGTTGTTCTCGGGCAGCTCCCACTGGTAGGAAGCTTCCTCAATCTGGTAGGAGGAGTAGGGCAGGAGCGATACGTGCAGGCCCTCACCGGCAGTCTGCAGCTGGCGGACACGGAAGCCGTGGTTGCTGTCGTTCGTCACTTCAGCCCAACGGACACCCATGTGGTTGCCGCTTTCCTGAGGTACCAGGTACGGTGCGTAGTCCTGCTCGGGGGTGCTTTCCCACACGCCCAGGCGGACGCCGCTGCAACGGTCGGGGTAGGAGTCGCCGGGGCCGAGGCCGTAGTAACGCAGGTGCGAGAACTCGCCGGGCAGTGCCCATTCCAGACCGAATGCGGGCAGGGACGGTGCGTCCTTCTCGCCGGGGTAGTCGATGGTTACTCGCACGTTGCCGGTGCTCTGTGCTTCGTAGCGGACCGTAACAGCGGTGTGAGCGGGGGTTGCCAGCTCGTAGGTGTAGGTCACTGCCACGCTGTCATCGCTGGGCTGCTCGACAGCAACGTTAGCGCAACGGGCGTAGCGGCCTGCAACGGTCCACTGGGCGCGTTCGAAACCGTGTCCGGCGCCGCGGTCGTTGTCGGTCAGGGGCCTGAAGGTGGTGAGCTTCGGGGGGCGAATAACATGCTCGGTGCTGTTGTGTACCCAGGAGACGATGCCGCCCTGAGTGCGGGACAGAATAACTTCAGCCTGGTTGTTGCGCAGACCGACGTTCCAGCGGCCGACGGTCACCGTCGCATCTACTGCGTCTTCAGCGGTGTTTGCTTCAGCCTGCGATGCGGGGATGACGTACTGACCGAAGGCAATTTCGTGTCCTGCAGGAGCCCATGCGGCGTCTTCAGTGAGCACGAGGCTGACGTCCAGGGTTACTTCTGCGTTGTCGGCAGCGTATTCTTCCAGGGGCCAGGGAATTACCAGCTCGTGGGTGGATTCCGGGGCTACGTCGAAGAAGTAGTCTTCCTGCCACTGAGGAACGCCGTTGACCAGCAGGCTAGCCTTGAAGGTGTAGTCTGCGGTGGAGGTGAAGAGGTTGTCGTTGACAACCGTCACGCTCTTCTGGTCGGGGGTGATGCGCAGGTTGGAGTACACTGCCTTCACTTCAGCGGCCTTGGGGCTTACCTTGCGGTCGGCGAAGAGGATACCGTCACCGGAGAATTCGTAGTCGCAGGGGCGTTCGCCGAATGCGCCACCGTAGGCGAGGTATTCGGGGGCGCCTTCGCTCTCACCGGGGTGCCAGAGTGCCTGGTCGATCATGTCCCAGATGAAACCGCCCTGGTAGTGGGGGTAGCGTTCCAGTGCGACGTATTCGTCGATAGCGCCGACCGAGTTGCCCATTGCGTGCATGTATTCGCACATGATGAAGGGCTTCTGGGGGTTGTTCGACAGGTACTTTTCAACGACGTCAGCGTGGGTGTACATACCGGATTCGATGTCGGTGACGTCATCAAATTCGCGGTGCCAGGTGATGCCTTCGTAGTGTACGGGGCGGTTGGGGTCCAGTTCGTGGATTCGGCGGTACATGGAGCGGAATACTTCGCCGCCGTATGCTTCGTTACCGAGCGACCAGATTACTACGGAGGGGTGGTTGTAGTCGCGGCGAATCATGGATTCTACGCGGTCAACGCAGGCGCCTTCCCATTCCATGCGGGAGCCGGGGATCGTGGTCTCGGGGGTGGGGATGTCACCGGGGGTGCACCAGGAGCCGTGAGTTTCCAGGTTTGCTTCGTCAACCAGGTAGATACCGTATTCGTCGGCCAGGGCGTAGAAGCGTGAATCGTTGGGGTAGTGGCTGGTGCGGATAGCGTTGATGTTGTGCTGCTTGCAGAAGAGAATCTCTGAAGTCATGTCTTCAACGGTCAGGACGCGGCCGGTACGTGGGTGGAACTCGTGGCGGTTGACACCCTTGAAGAGGACTCGGTGACCGTTGAGGGTCATGATTCCGTTCTCGATGCGGAAGCGACGGAATCCAACGCGCTGGCTGGTGGACTCTACGGTCTTGCCGTCGTGGAGCAGATCCACCGTCAGAGTGTAGAGAGAGGGCGATTCAGCCGACCAGGGAGCGATACCTTCAAGGGCATCGGAGGAGATGCGCACGGATGCGTCTTCGGCGGCGACGGTACCAGACCAGATGACCTGGGTGCCGTCAAGGACGCTGGCCTGCAGGGTGTACGCCTTGATTTCTTCACCGTTGAGGGTGACGAGAGCGTCCAGGTGTGCTTCGCCGGTGGGTGCATCGTAGTCTGCTTCAACGGTGAGGGAGGCGATGCTGACTGCGGGGCGGGCTACCAGGTTCACAGCGCGGAAGAGACCGTGGAAACGCCATGAGTCCTGGCCTTCCAGCCATGAAGCGCTCGAGTATTCGTAGCATGCGACGGTCAGGGTGTGGTTGCCTTCTGCGTCCTTGCTGACGATATCGGTGATGTCGAAGGAGGTGGTGGTGTAACCGTCTTCTGCGTAACCGACGAAGGTGCCGTCAACCCACACGTAAATTGCGGTTGCGAAGCCTTCGAAGGCGAGCGCGATGCGGCCCGATTCGCTCAGCATCTTCTTGAGGTCGCCCTCCAGGGTGAAGTGCTTGCGGTAGAGGGCTACGTGGTTCTTCTCGGGGATGTGAGGAGCTTCGGGGTTTTCGTGGCCGTCCCAGGGCATCTGGATGTTGACGTAGGCGGGGCGCCAGAGTCCTTCAGTTTCCAGGGTGGCGGGGACGGGGATGCTCTGGTAGTCGCTTTCGTCGAGGGCGGGGGCGGCGAATTCTGCGGTGGTGACGTCAATTTCTGAGGCCCATGCAGTGCGGACAGCCCACGTGCCGTTGAGGCTCTGCTGGGGGTTTGAGGAGTGATGGTCGGAGTGCGCTGCCTCCCTGTTGACAGCGTACACGGTGGGGTCATCAAGCCACGCTGCTGAGGGTGACTGGGAGGAGACTACGGGAGTCGTTTGTTCGGTGGAAGACATGTCTTCCTTCCTCTTGTATACATCTTTGTTTGGTCCCTTTAAGGATGCCGGAAGGCGTGATGATTGCCGCCTACATTCTGTTCATTCTTTTCCCGCAGAACTTGGCTCTGGTCTACGTGGCACTGGTGCTGTTCTACACCCCGAACACCTTCATTCAGATGACCGCTATCTTGGCGCTGACCGACTCCATTGAGTACGGCCAGCTGAAGACCGGTCAGCGCAACGAGGCAGTTACCCTGTCCGTCCGCCCGATGCTCGACAAGATTGCTGGTGCTCTCTCTAACAGCATCGTGGGTGTGGTTGCTGTTGCTGCCGCTATGACTAACGGTGCAGATCCTAATAGCCTCACCGCGCAGAACATTCAGACGTTCAACACGGCTGCTTTCTATGTGCCGCTCGCCATTATTGTGTGCTCGTTCCTCGCATTCTTCTTCAAGGTTTCTATCTCTGAGAAGGAACACGCGAAGATTGTGAAGGAGCTTGAGGAGAAGCTTGCTTCTGCGTAGGTAAAAGCAGGGTAGGTCCTTCACCACATGAGAGAGGCGCCCGCCTCGTGGTTTTTAGCCACGGGGCGGGCGCCTTTTAGGTGTAGAAGCTATGCGCTTCTAGGCTGAAGCTTTTAGGAAGCAGAAGCAGAGGCCGATGCCGTGGCGCTAGAAGTAGCAATCGGATTCACTGTAAGCTTCCAGTCGCCATTCTCATAAACTCCACGAATGATGACATCTCCAGTAATTTTGCGGTACTCCTTGGGAGACTCCATCACTTTCCCCTTGTATACAGCAAACTCACCATTCTCCAAAACCATCTTTACATTCCAGATATAGCTATCACCATCGCGGGTCGGTTGAGGCGTATTCATAGCGGCAGTAACAGTTTGTTCTTGGCGCCAGACCTCCCCCTTTTGCAAAGCATCATCGAAGCTACCAGGCGTGGGTTCAAGGGTGGTCTTCATTTCTGAAATATCAATACCGCTTTCACGCAAAGGTTCGGTCTTTCCGGTACGTCCATAATATTCAGAGGCCGCTACATAGAACGCGATGGACTGATAGAAGCCTTCCACGCTGTTCTCGTTAGCAACAGCGGGCTTCACAGGCACAGGAACATTCTTGGGCGGCTCGGTACGGGTACCTTCCTTATAACCTGCAGGCTTGGAAGTGTAGCCCTCCAGGACCGCAACGCCGGAGTAGTCGCTACGAACACTCTTAGATGCCGACGCGGAAGCAGATGCGCTACCGGATGCGTTGCCACTGGTTGCTTGGGGCTGCGCGCCACATGCGGCAAGAAGGGTTGCGCCACCGGCGGCTACAACCAGGCCAAGCGCGGAGCGGCGGGTTACGTTCTTCATTGGTTCTCTCTATCTACGGTGGTGGCGCCCGCCTCGTGGTTTTTAGCCACGGGGCGGGCGCCTTTTAGGTGTAGAAGCTACGCGCTTCTAGGCTGAAGCTTTTAGGAAGCAGAAGCCGATGCAGAAGCCTCAGATTCAGACTTCATGCCAGTCAGCTTCCACGCACCGTTCTCGTAAACACCGCGCAGGGTACGCTCGTTGACGTTCTCACGACCGCTTTCGGGGACCTCCAGAACCTTATCCTTAGATGCCATGAATTCGCCGCGGGTAAGGGTGAAGCGAGCATTCCAGGTGTATGCCTTACCATCGCGGGTGGGCTGTGCGGAGAGCAGGGTGATGGTGACAGTCGGGTCGTGCATCCAGACTTCGCCCTTGACCAGCTTTTCGCCGAGGGTGCCGTCTTCCGGCTCGAGCATCGACTTGAGTTCGCTCTTGTCCATAGCGCTTTCACGCAGGGGCTCGGTCTTACCGGTACGCATGTAGTATTCCATGGCTGCGCCGAAGAACGCGATGGACTGGTACAGGCCCTCCACGCTGTTCTCGTTAGCAACAGCGGGCTTCGTCGGCACGGGCACGTTCTTGGCCGGCTCGGTGCGGGTTGCCAGCTGGTAGTCAGCAGGCTTGGAGGTGTAACCGTCCAGGACAGCAGGACCGGAGTAGTCGGCGCGTGCGTTGTTAACTTCGGCATCCGAGGTAGAAGCGCTACCGGATGCAGATGCAGAGCCGCTGGATGCCTGGGACTGCGAACCGCATGCAGCCAGGAGGGTTGCGCCACCGGCAGCGACAAACAGGCCGAGTGCGGATCGGCGGGTTACGTTCTTCATTTTTTCTCTCTATCTGTGGTGTGTTTTCCGCACCGTGGTGCGGGTGATGCCTGCGGCATCTAACGGGAAGACGGCACTACACGAATGTAGTGCCGTCTTCCAGTATATGTTTATTGGGCTTGGTATTTTTTAGCCGCCGTAATAGTAGTAGTGGCTGTAGGAGCTGCCGTAGTAGTCGCTGATGACGATGCGGCCGCGGCGGCCGTAACGGTGCGAGTAGTAGCCGTTGTAGGGGGTGCGGCGCACGGTGGGGCGGTAGGTGGTTGCCTGTGCGGGGGTGAGTAGCGCGCCGAGGGCGGTTGCTGCGCCTGCGCCTGCGGCGGCGAGTGCTGCGCGGCGGGTGAGGCGTGCGGGCTTCTTGGTGGCCATGGTGTGCCTTTCGGGGTCGGTGTTTCTGTGAAGTGACGTGGTGTGTGCACGGCGTGCGGCTGTGCATTAACCATTTCTTATTGTATGCCTCAACGTTAATGTTTTTACGTGCAGAGTACACCTTCTAGTTGAGGCTTAAACCATGCGGGCTAGTCCACGTTTTTCCGGCAGAAAAATTGCGGAAATATTGTTTCAAGAAAGCGCCGATCACAGGCTCAATACGGGCTGAATCGCGGGCTACATGTCCACTTCGGCGAGGCCCGAAATTTCCTTGTCCTTGATGTGCGGGATGGTGGAGTTCCAGTTCATCCACGCCTTGACTTGGGCGGCTTCTTCGGGGTTGTTCATGTCTGGCCAGCGGTCGTTTTCCATCTTGAACCGGGTCATTGCGAGGAGGTAGTAATCATCATCGCCGGGGCTGAAATTCGTAATTGTCTTGCCTGATTTTGTTTTAAAAGTAACGCTGTCTGACTCGTCACTATCAGAGGCCTGACTGTATGAGACTGCACCGATTGCGTTGAGCGGGTAGAAGACCGTGTCTAGAAATGATTCGCCCCTTTCGATTCCTTCCGGCGAGATTTCGGTGTAATCCTCAACAGGTCCGTAGAAGAAGCAGATAGCCATGCACATGGCGCAGAACGCTGCGATGTCGTAGAAAAGGTGGAATCCCATGTCGCCGAGTAGGTGCGTTAGGAACATTGCGACAGGAAATATGAGAGCTACAAAGCCGGCCAGGATGATATTGCGAAGCTTGCCTCGGATGATGTGGATGTTTTCGGCGCGTAGCTTCTTGTCGTGGCGGCGGCTCATCTCATGGACGATAGCGGTGCGGCAGATTTTGTACATCAGCCCAAGGCATAGTACGCCCCATACGGCAATCATGGTGTAGGTAATTATCATGATGGTCAACTGCCCTTTCTATCTATCGGTGATTTGCTGCTTTCCGGCAACGATGCGGAAGTCAGTGGATTTGTTCTCAGGGTAGCTGAGGAAATTGGGTGGTTGAGCACGGATTCGCGTTATCTGCGCAGTGGTTGCCGAGTCTTCACCGGAGCATTGCGTCGAGTTAACCTTCTGGTCAGATACCGTGCGATAGGCTAAGGATGTGCCCGCCACCTCACCGGGGCGAGCACGATTCACCAACCACCGCACAAGGACGTACATACTATGAACGCTGTTGAAACCGGAACCCTTTGGGGACTTATCGTCGCCCTGATACCGGGCTACCGCATTAAGCTCGGCAAACCCACGCTGAATAAGAGGCAGAAGCGGCCCATCCTGGCATATATCTTCTTCTGGTTTGTAACTATCCTTGGGTTTGTTGGTATGCCGCTTATTTGGCTGTCTCTTGGCCTCGGGAATGAGCAACCAGGAACAGAAGACTTTACTGTTGCAATTTCTGGTCTCATTTTTAGCATCGTGTCTCTTGGTCTGCTGGGTGCCATCCCTCTAAACCACTGCTACGCCTTCTACCTCGAACTGCGTGAGGACCACGTGCGGTGGCGTAATTGGCGGTGGAAAGAACGCACCTTCACCTACCCCTCGATTACGTTTGCCCATGTGGAGAACAACGGCAAGAACGGGTTCTTGCGTATTGGCAGCACTGAGATGGGTAAGCGTACTTGCAGCTTTGACCCGTACCAGTTTGATGCGACGATTCTGATGGTGCAGGTGCTGTACCGTGACGATCACGGGCACTGGGCTGAGGAGGACGGCCTGGACGTGATGAGTGTGGTGGGGATGTATGGTTCTTCGCGAGATATTTATGCCCAGTTTTATGACTTGTGCGAAACGAAGTATGTGGTGGGTGTGACGAAGAGTGAGCGTCAGAAGCGCCGCCGTCGGGCTGCTCGTAATGAGGCGCGTAGGTTGGAGCGTCAGCAGGCGCGTGAGGAGGCACGCCGCGAAGCGCAAAAGGTCAAGAAATCCCGGAAGACTAATGAGGTGAGTGATGGAATCTCATAACAAATGGTCAGAAAGAATAACAATGCTTTTTCTGACGATGTGCGTTGGGTATATCTTTTTTATTATTCCTATAAATCTGCGTGATGACAGTGACGGTTTCACCGCCACCTGCACCGTGACTAAGGCGTACACGCAAGAGCGTCGCGGAACGGACCTTGGTGGCATGACTGACATTGGTTTGAAGGGCGTCTTTGAGACAGAAGAATGCGGCACACTCACGATGTTTGAACCCCCTGAGGGTTGGAAGATTTCCGCATATGTCAAGACGGCGCAGCCAGGAAAAAAGTACCTATTCCACGTGTCTAATCGTTCACCTAAGAAAGATCAAGATTTTGTAACGACCCGCTTTGAAGAAATCAAAAACTGATATCTTAAAGCGAAACATTTCAAACATTCATAAACTGTGAACAGTAATTTATATAAGGATTTTATTCTATGGACAAAATGAAACGAGATCAACTGATAGGCATTGCAATCATCCTGGCAGTTGCTTTCTGGGTCTATGTTTATGTACCACATTATATGCGTGACGACAGTGACGGTATCACCGCCACCTGCACCGTAACTAAGGCATATACGAAAGAGCGCGGCGGCACAGTAAGCGGCATGACTGATATTAGACCAAAAGGCTTTTTTGAGACAGAAGAATGCGGCACCCTCACAATGTATGAAGCTCCCGAAGGGTGGAAAATCCCTGCATATGTTAAGACGGCACAGCCTGGCAAAAAATACCTATTCCATGTAGCAAATTCATCCCCTAAAAAGGATCGAGATTTTGACACAACCCGCTTTGAGGAAATCAAAGAATAACCAGCTCATGAGCCATAAATAAAGCCCCGTGTGTAAAGCACCGTGTGGCGCGAGTCTTCAACTCGCACTGCCCGGGGCTTTCCATATGAAATCAGCGGACCATTTCGCGCCGCCCTTCACCTTCAACAACGCAGGAGGGGTAGGCTCCCCCTCGGAGCATCTCAGAAATTCGGGTGGTCACACACAGGGCCCGGCCCTCTGATGAATGGTCGCCCAGTCTTCACCCGAGCCTTGCACCCAGTTAACCTTCTGGTCAGATACCGTGCGATAGGCTAAGGATGTGCCCGCCACCTCACCGGGGCGAGCACGATTCACCAACCACTACCGCACAAGGACGTACACACCATGAGCGCAGCTTTTGAGACGACCCGCTTTGAAGACATCACAGAATAACAACCTGCAGCCCAGAAAGAAGATGAAGAGCAGTGAAAAAGAACTCCCCGAGGAAAAAGAACGTTTCAAAGAAAAGGAACACCTCAAAGAAAAAGAGTTACCCAGAGGCAAATTACGTTACCGAAACTGGGGCCATAAAGAAGACCCGCAAAAAGAGATACACCAAGAAAAAGAAGAATAAAGTCGACTTCATAGAGTATCTTCGCAAAAAGGCAAAAGCTGCGTGGGATGCACGCGACGTCATCATATTCGTGGCAGTCATGCTAGGGTTCTTCGCGTCCTTACATTTTATGACCAACTACAACCCGGGCAATGAATCCGCTATCTGCACTGTCACCTCCGTCGAAATCGTTGAACATGAAGACCCCTACTGGACCTCCGGCGAATTCGAAACAGAGGAGTGCGGAATCATCACATCGAGCAAATCCCCTGATGGTATCCCCATCCGCAAATACCTCCAGAACTTTAAGACGGGCAAGAAATACAGGGCATACAAGTCCTTCTCTACCCGTAACGATGAATTCGACTTCAGCGTCCTCCGCTTTGAAGAGATCAAAGAGTAACCCCACCCCCGTAGAAAGGAATCCGCCATGGACATTATCGGCGACTTTATCGTCGGCTTTTTTGGAGAGGCCCTCGCCTCCTCACCGACCCTGCAGCGAGTATGCCTGTGGATTCTTTTCTCTATATCCATTCTTCTCATGCTTGTCCCCGTCATGACGGGTGAATACGCGTGGAGCATCCTATCCATCTCGATCATGCTGTTTTCGGTCGTGACGATTGACGGCACGCATGAGCAGTGCGTGAAAAACACCAAGAACGGCGGCGCGTACCACTACTTTCTGCTGACGGTGGGCACGCTCTGCGTCGCCGCGATTGTTCTGCTCGCTGCTCTCTCCCTGGCGGGTGTCCCGCAGGTTGCCTTCACCCCGCAGGTGGACGGCATCAATTTCGCGCCCTGGTATGTGGCGGCGTCCGCGCTGGTTCTGCTGCTGTTCTTCTACAATGCCGCGCAGTCGAGCGATGAGATCCCTAACCTGCGCCGTATGGAGCGCATCAACCGGTATGTGCGCACCGTGGTGCTGGGTGTGAGTGCCCTGATGGTGCTCTTCTGCCTGGTTATTCCGGTAGTTTCGTTCGCTGCTGCCGGTTATGAGCCTGTGGGTGTTTCGGTGGTGCTGTGCCTGGTGCCGGTTTTCCTGATTTTTGTGCGCCGCGCCCTGTTCAAGCTGTGGGCGGCGACCTTTGAGGAGGGTACTGCCGGGTATGGCGTGTTGCGTGGCTTCTGCGTAGCCCTGGTGGGTTTGGGTGGATGTTTGGCGGCGGTCCGTCTTGCTGCTGATGTTGTGCAGTCCGGTAGCGGGTTGTCGCTGGTGTATGTGGTGCCGGTGATCGCCTCGTACCTGCTGGTGAAGAGGTACGTGACCGTGGGTGTTGCTATTCCCGAGAAGGAAGACGAGGAGGAGCCGGAGGCTGAACCTGCAGCCAGCTAAACCGTGGAGCACCGTATAGAGAAAGCCCTGGGTTGAGGGATGACCTCAGCCGCGGGGTTTTTCTATGTCAAACAGAGTTCGGTAAGTGCACTAGGTTGAAACGAAATGAAAAATACCTTTAACTATCACCTCAAGGTTGAATTGAATATCCTGATGAGGCACCGACTAGGAGGAAAAAATATCAACCTTCCCATATTGGACTGATAAAGTGGTACGGGGCTTTTTCTCTTTCCGGCTTTGCCCCTGACCCTATCCACTCAGGTGGGCACTATACAGTGGCGTTTCAGACTTGTCGCTGTTGTGTGTCTGCACGGTATATAACTCAACGAAAAGATCATCATGACCAACCACACCACAGCGCGTCAGCGTCTACTCCGCTTCCCTTTGATTTTGGGTGTCACGACGGCACTTATTTTCTCTTCCTGCTCCACGGGCACGAACAATAACAGCACCCCTTCCGATAAGGGTACTGTTACTTCTCAGAGTCCCCGCCAGGTAGAGAACGCTACTAATGTTCTGCAGAACGTGAATATTCAGATGGGTCGTGACGGCGAGGTTTCGTCAATTGAGTCGACCAACATTTACGTCAATGACAAGGATCGTACGAGCTCCTCGAGCAATGTGCAGTTCAAGCCGAAGGACGTCGTTAATGACCTTCCTGTGCGTGTGAGCCTGCAGTATTCTACTGAGCGCGGTAGCGGCACTAACCTGAATGATTTGAATGGTTACAGTGGCGAAATCACGATTAAGGTTACGGTCGAGAACCTGACGGTGAAGACCGAGGACGTCACCTATGATGCGTCCGGTACTAGCCGTACTAGCCCCGCACCGGTTGGTACTCCGTTCTCTATTGCTGCTTCTACTGTTCTCTCGGGTTCTCCTACTCAGGTTATTACGACCCCTGATGCGGCTGATTCGTCCACGAATGGTGTGGTGAGCACCAATGATGAAGGTAAGGCTGTTGTTCAGTGGGGTGCTATTTCCGCGCCTCCGGTGACTGGTAGTTCCTCTTCTTTTGTGTTGAAGGTCAAGGCGAAGGATTTTAGTGCGCCTACCTTCAACATTTCGGTGCAGCCTGGTTTTGCTTCTGATTTGTCTGGTGCAGGAATCATTACTAACGGTTTCACCTCTCAGGATGCGTCTCAGGTGGCGCTTCTGCAGCGCACTATTGATACGGTCAACGAGGTTAATACGACGCTGACTAGCGCTAGTTCGCAGGTTGCTCAGGTGCGTCAGAGCCTGGATGATACGTCTGCGACCTTGGGTAAGGACACTGCCGAGCATCTGAAGACTCAGAATGAATCGTTGACGAAGACTATGCAGGGTCTGCAGGCGAATATTGAGAGCTTGCAGAAGGATCTTTCTGAGGCTTCGCGTACTAATAATTCTCAGCTGATTTCTCAGTTGGAGCGTACTGTTGCTGCTCTTCACTCGATGCTGGGTGATACGACGGCGCGCCCCAATGTGTCTGTTTCGCATAGCGGCGGTCGTTGTGTTGTGCATCGTGAGGAGGGTGCAAGTAGCCGTAGCGTGTACGGTAATTTGGTTCAGCTGTCTGCTGTTCTGAATGCGTATGCGGAGGCAAGTTCGGATTGCCAGCAGGATCTTACGGCTTCGATTCGTGAGATTGTTGGTCCGGAACACCCGACCGCTGAGACTTGTTCTTCTAACGGTTCGGTGACCTGTGCCCTGTTCGGTGCGTCGGTGACGGTGCAGAGCTCTCTGATTGCGCTGGTTGCTACCGGTGAGAAGATTGTGGATCACCTTCAGCCGGAGTATTTGAAGGGTGCGAACACCAACTATTCGGCGTTGAAGCGTCAGATGGATGAGCTTGTTGAGCAGGTGGAGAAGGACCCGTCTTCTCTTGATGCTGATGCTGTGCGTTCTTTGAGGGAGAAGGTTAGTGCGGCTCGTCAGAACGTGAATCAGATGAAGGAAACGTCGAGCCGTCTGATTGAGAGCATCAAGAACGTTCATTCTCGTGCGGCTTCTGCTCGTGCGGAGCTGGTGGACGGTTCTGGTTCTATGAGCGCTCAGAATAAGGAACTGGCGGAGCAGCTTTGTGCTCTGTCTACTGAGCGTGGCGGTTCTCTGTCTGCTGAGCAGGTGGAGCATCTGCGTGGATACCTGACGGCTTCTTCTTGTGGTGGCGCGGCTTCGCCGTCTGCTTCCCCGTCTTCTGAGGCGCCGTCTGAGGCTCCTAGCCCTGCGCCGTCTGAGTCTGCTTCTGTGGCTCCTTCTGAGGAACCGTCGAAGAAGGTTGAGGCTCCTTCCGCAGCTCCCTCTTCTGAGGCTCCTTCCGCTGAGCCTACTGCTACGGAAGGTAATACTCGCGTCATTACGGTGGAGAACGCGAACGAGCGTACCTACACTTCGAACACCCCGGCAGCACGTACTCCGATGGAGCAGCGTATTGCTGCCGCGGTAGCCGCGTGGGATGAGGTTCTTACCGCCACTTCGATGGATGATCCCAAGGAGGGTCTGGCTCGCGACGCCAAGGACCTTAACGACGCTGTGAACGCGGTAGATGGTGCCCTGGGCGAGGTTGAGAAGACCCTGAACGATGCCGCAAACGCGCAGAACCAGGACGCGGAGAAGAAGGAAGAGCCTACTGAGGAGGCTAAGGTTTCTCTGCGTGATCGTATCCATTCAGCTTCGGATGCTGTCAACGCTTTGGGTAAGAACCTGGAGGATATGACGAACATGCAGGCTGACCTCTCCACCGCTATTAAGGAAGCGTTCAAGGAGTCTGCCAATGAGACTCGTGAGAGCCTGACGAGCATGATTAGCGAGGAGATTCGTAAGGTTTCGAGCGATGGTTCTTCTAGCGCTTCGGCTGCTAAGGAGGCGTTCTCCGCTTCGGTTGCTGGCATTACTGATACCGCGAATACTGTGGTTCAGGTGGCTGGTGAGTCTATCGAGGTTCAGCACAAGGATATGAATGATCGTATTGAGGGCCTGCGTCAGTCTCTGGATTCGGTGACTGAGCGTTCTCTGGTGGCGCTGAGCACCCGCGCTGAGAACGCTACCCGAGATTTGGCTGGTGCATCCGTTCAGCTGAATAACGACCTGTCGAAGCTCATGCTTGATTTGGGCGATAGCAACGCTGAGGGTGCTGGCCTCTTGGGCGCGCTCAAGAGCAATAGCGCGAAGGCTGGTGCGGCTGATTACCAGCTTGCTTTGGCGATGCAGAATGCTCAGGGTTACACGAACCTCCGTTCTGAGGATATTGCTGCTCTGCAGAAACGTCAGGCGCAGTTCAAGGCATCCCTGCAGCGTCTGCGTTCGCTGCCGACCTTCCACCTGTCGAATGCTGGCAGTGCAGAGGTGAAGACGGTGTACACCTTCCAGATTGGTGATTAGCCGTGGGGTTTTCCCCTCATTTGGGCTCTGATTCAGGTCCTCACCGCCGCGAGGGCAGGCAGCTCACTCAGCGCACCGTGGTGTGGTGTGTCAGTCTGTGTGTGCTGTTTAGCCTTGCGGTGGTGGGGATCTGGTATGGCGTGCGCGCTGTGACTCCTCAGCCTTTGCCGCTTGGCACAGGTACGAACCCTGCGTCTGCGGTGACGGTTCAGCAGGCTATTTCTCTTCCTGCGTCTGGTCGTGAGCCTGTTATTGGTGTTGTCGCTACTTTTGGTGATGATGCTGAGGGGTCTGCATGGCGTCTGAATGCTCAGGGTGCTCGTGTTGCGCAGTACCGTCTGGCTTTGGGTAAGTCTTCTGTGAAGGTTCTTTATGCGAACGATAAGGGAACGGAGCAGGGCGCCCGTGAGGCGGTAGAGAAGCTCTCTTCTGAGGGTGCTCTGGGTATTGTTCTTGCCTCTCGGGGTGAGCATCTTCGGGGTGCTACGGCTGCCGCTAAGGAACGCAATGTTGCGGTGATTGAGGCGTATGACCGGGTAGATGCTGGCGATGGGGTATGGAGTTTTGCTCTGGACCCTGAGCGGGAGAAGCAGGTCTATACGACTGCTATTCGTTCGCTTGCCGGTGCATCCAGCACGGGTTCTTCGCAGCAGCTTGATGGTGTGCGCACCATCCTGCTGGATGCGGGCGAGGGCTCTGCACCGGACCTTCCCTATACGAATCGCGTTCAGGTTTCTGCTGATGAAGACAGCATAAAAGACACTCTCAAGGAGCTGACGCGCCTTCTGGGGGACAAGTCTTCGGGCTCTTCTTCTGTTCTGATTTTGACGGGTTCGGCGTCGACTCAGGCGAAGGTGCTTCGTTCTCTTCAGAGGGCGGGTATTACGTCTCCGGTGATTGCGGGTGAGGAAGCTTTGACGGAGCCTTTTATGCGTCTTCTTCTGGAGAACGGTGGTTCCTTGACTGACAATATTCGCGTTGTGGGGCGTGCGCAGGCACGTGCTGCGGCGTTGAGTGCTGATGATGCCGGTCGTGCTTCTTCGGCGTTTGTGTCAACGGTTGAGCGTATGAAGAATGATTCTTCGCTCAAGGATTTGTCGGGCGAACAGGCGTTCTCGAAATCGGCAGCGTGGGCGGATGCTCCCTCCCATAACGCGCTCTTGGCTTTTGCGTATGCCACGAGCCAGGTTCGTGAATACACTCCCGAGGCGGTTCGACGGGTTCTAGGAACCCTTCGTTTGGACGCTAAAGATTCTACGGTCGCGTATCCGTTGGATTTTTCGTCTTCTTACGCCGCTGGAGGGCAGGTGGGTCTTCTTTACCCGACCGCGGAAGCTTCGATGATTCAGGGCGGATCTTCCTCAACGGATGCGGTGAACCCGCCGGTGTGGATGCTTCGCACGTTCACCTCAGAATCTCGCGACTAGCCTTTCCACACGGAGCCTACTGTACAGAGCCAGCCCATCACACCCCGGCTTTCGGGTATTACTTCTAGTCCGTCCACCAGCGGGGCTCACGATTTATCTATTTTGGAGAACACCTTATGCGCTTTTTCCTTGAACTTGAAGAGCATAACGGGAGCTATGAACTAGACTCCTGGCAGCCTGAGACGACCATCGCTGATCTCATCCAGGCGACCGGTGGCCCCTCTCTGCCTGCCGACGAGCCGCTGTATTGCGATAACCGCCCGGTGACGGCATCCTCCACCCTGGCAGAGGTCAAACCGATGGAGGGTATGCGTATCTCTAGGGCACCGCTCTCCTACCCTTCCCTGGTGCAGGGCTGGAGCGTCTGCTTGAGCGGCGGTTCGACGGTTACCCTACCGCACCCTATCCCCTCTTCGCGTCCTCTGGTGGCGGGTCGTTCCCCGTACGCCGATATTGTGCTGCCCACGGCGAGCGCGTCCTGGGAGCATCTGCACCTGCAGGTGGTTCATGATGAGTCGACAAACACTCAGAAGGTGCGCATCACTGACCCGGGTTCTACGAACGGTAGTTTTGTGGACGGTCAGAAAATCCCTGAGGAGGGTCTGACTGTTTCTGAGAGCACCACGATTCATGTTGGTGATTGTGTTCTGACTCTGCAGCCTGCGCCTCAGGAGAAGGCTGCGCCTCGCCCCGGTAGCGCCCCGAATGTGAGCGCATCGGGTACTGCACCGTTTAACCGTCCGCCGCGTCAGGGTGCGTTGAGCGCCCCGGATAAGGTGGAGGCACCTACCCGCAAGAACGTTTCTGACCCACCGAAGTTCAATATCGCTATGGCGGTGGGCCCGATTATTATGGCGGCGGCAATGGTCGCCATTATGCAGGAGATTCGTTACGCCCTTTTCGCGATGCTCAGCCCCATTCTGAGTATTGGCATGTGGGTGGAGCAGAAACGTCGTCACGCTAAGGATAAGGTGAAGGAGCGTGTGCGTTTTGAGCAGGAAATGGAGAAGTTCAAGGAACGTATCGCTCTGAGTAACCGTGAAGAAATTGAACGTCTTCACGACCTTGCCCCGGCACCGGATGCCGTTCAGCTGCGGGCGCTTCTTCCCGCGATGACGCTGTGGCGTCGCCGGAGCACCAGCCCTGACCTGTTGACTTTCCATGTGGGTACTGGGCATATTCATTGGGCTCCTGAGCTGACGAAGCCGAGCAATCCTGAGCCTGAGGTTCAGCATATTCTTGAGCACAATACCCTGTGGGATGCCCCGCTGGTTGCTGACCTGCGTGAGGGCGGCGCTATCGGTATTGTGGGTCCGCGTGAGCAGTCTCTTGCCCTGGCGCGTAGCCTGGTGCTGCAGGCGGCGACCCACACGGGTCCTGCTGATATGACGATTGCGGTCTGTGCTGATTCGGCGCGCTCGCAGGACTGGGTGTGGACGTCGTGGCTTCCTCACATGCATATGGCGCAGAACCAGCAGATGCGTTGGTTTGCTTCTGGTAAGGAGCAGTCGGATCAGATGCTGCGCTCTCTTTACAACGATATTGAGTCTCTTCCGACCCGCGGCCTGTGCGTGGTCGTTGATTCGGATACCCTCACTGAGGGCCGTGAGTCGCCGGCACGCGACCTTTTGGCGTATGGCGATGAAGTGCGTCTGATGGCGAATAAGACTGCTGCTGCGGGTGCTCGCCGTGTTGCCGGTATTGTGTTGGCTTCTTCTGTTGACCGTCTTCCGGCGTCGTGTACTTCGGTCGTGGAGATTGGTGAGGAGGCTTCTATGACCTATTCGGAGCCTCGCCGCCGTTACACGGTCACTGACGGTGTGCTCGCCGGTGTGAGCGCTGAGGATGCTCTTCATGTGGCGCGTACTTTGGCGCATCATGAGGACCCTGAGCGTCTGCTGCTGGGTGGCGGTTTGCCTCAGCTGGTGAAGCTGCCTGAGCTGGTTGGTTTGCCGACCCCTCCGGGTGCTGAGGATATTGAGGCGTTTTGGTCGCAGGCTAATGGTTTCAGCACTGAGATTGGTGTGGGCGATTCTGGCGCGTTCACGCTGGACTTGGTGAAGGACGGCCCTCACGGTCTGGTGGGTGGTACCACCGGTTCGGGTAAGAGTGAGTTTTTGCGTTCGTTGGTGGCGGGTTTGGCTGCGCACCACGATCCGAGCCGTTTGAACTTCATTCTGGTTGACTTTAAGGGTGGTGCGGCGTTTAAGACGTGTGAGCGTCTGCCGCATACGATTGGTACTTTGAGCAACTTGGATGCGCAGTTGGCGCACCGCGCTATTGAGTCGTTGGAGGCGGAGATGGACCACCGTCAGCGCCTGTTTGCGGCTGCCGGCGAGGGCGTGGACAACATTAAGGATTATTTGGCGACGAACCCTCCGGAGCCGATGCCTCGCCTGCTGCTGGTGATTGACGAGTTCGCGATGCTGGCGAAGGACTTCCCGGATGTCTTGTCGTCGCTGGTGAGCATTGGCGCGGTGGGTCGTACCCTGGGTGTTCACATGATTCTGGCGACTCAGCGTCCTGCTGGCGTGGTGAATGATGACATTCTGGCGAATACGAACTTGCGTGTGGCGTTGCGTGTGCAGAGCCGTGAGGATTCTTCGAATGTGATTGGTGTTCCGGATGCTTCGGAGATTTCGCGTTCGCAGATGGGTCGCGCCTATGTGAAGCTGGGCCAGAATGATATTTCGCCGGTGCAGACTGCCCTGGTGACGGGTCAGAGTGGCACTGAGGTGGTGACTTCTCTGGAGGTTCGTGCGACCGATAGTATCGGTATTCCTCGTTCGGAGCGTGCGCGCCCGAAGGTGTCGTCGAGTGATGCGAATGACCTGGATTTGCTGATTGATGCTGTTGTGGCGGCTCATGCGGCTCGTGGTGCGGTTGCTCCTCGTAAGGTGTGGCCTGAGCCGTTGGGTTCGTATGTTGATTTGGCTGATTTTGGTGTGCGCGGCTTCCCCGACCCGGATCTTCCCACTGTGGGTGGTGTCCAGGATGGTGTTCTGATGTGCACTTTGGGTGATGAGCCGGAGCTGCAGCGTCAGGTGCCTATGGGTTGGAATATTGAGATGAGCAACCTGCTGTTGGTGGGTGTTGCCGGTAGCGGCACGACCACGACGATTCAGTCTGTGGTGTTGGGTTTGGCTCAGCATTATTCGCCGGAGGACATCGATATTGTTCTGGTGGATATGGGCGCTGATGGCTTGTTGCCGTTGGGTTCTTTGCCGCATGTTGTTTCTGCTGTGGGTACCGGTCAGGGCGCTAGGGAGCGTCAGGCTCGCTTCTTGCGTTTTGTGAAGTCGGAGCTTGATGCTCGCCGTGCTGACGCGTCACGCCGTAAGCCTCTTTTCATTGTTTTGGATGGTTTTGCGACGCTGCGTGATGAGTTCTCTGACGCTGTGAGCATGGATTTGTTGGCGAATTTCTACCGCGTGTATGCGGATGGTCCTGCTGTTGGTATTCACTGCGTGGTGTCGACGAGCCGCGCGAAGAATATTCCCTCGCAGATTCTTGATGCTTCGTTGCAGACGTGGTTCTTCCAGCTGAGCGATATTCACGATTATTCCTCGCATGGTATTCGCGGCACGAATGTTCCGGCTGCGGTTCCCGGCCGTTGTGTTGATCCGAAGCGTCTGCGTCAGATGCAGGTGGCTACTCCCGCTGTTGGTGTGGAGGAGGCTGTCTCTATGATTCGTGAGCGTTTCCCGCAGGCTCCCGCTAAGCGTGACGTGATTGGTCAGCTGCCGTCGTGGGTTTCGTGGGAGAGCATGCCTGCTGCCGAGTTTTCTCCGAGCCTGTGGCGTATCCCTGTGGGTATTGCGGAGGCTACGTTGGAGGCGTGCGCTTTCGAGCTGTACGAGGGTGAGCACGCCATGGTTGCGGGTAATCCGCGTTCGGGTAAGTCGTCTCTGCTGGTTGCGTTTGCTCGTCTGGTTTCTCGGGCGAGGGCTGCGGCGGAGCAGGCGGTATCTGCTACGTTGGCGTCTGGTGACGCTACCGCGGCGGAGAACGCACGCATGGATGCCGCTGAGGTTCCGGAGGTTTGGGCTGTCTTCGATCAGCGTTCCGGCCTGGTGAATGCGCCGGAGGGCGTTTTTGACCGGGTGTTTGAGAGCAAGAACGCTTCTGCTCAGGTGCAGGCGGCTTTGCAGGATGCTGCGGGTCCGGTGCTGTTGCTGATTGATGACGGTGACCGTGTGGATGACCCGATGAACGTTTTTGATGCGATTGTGAAGGGTGACTTCCCGGACGTTCACATTATTGCTACGGGTAAGCCGACTGATTTGCGTCCTTTGTACAGCCATTGGACGAAGGCTATTCGTAAGTTCCGTACTGGTGCTGTGGTTCAGCCGAATGTTGATACGGATATGGACATGTTCGGTTCTATTCCGAGGCGCGCCCCGGTTCAGCTGAGCGTTGGTCGTGGCTATGCGTTCCTTGCCGGGTCACCGGTTCTGGTGCAGCTGATGAGCCCCGAGGATTCTCAGCACCGTGGCGGGCTGTAGGGCTTGTCTGGCGTGTGGTGAGGTATCGTGTAACTTTACCGGCTATTTTGCTGTAGGGGTCGCCCCGTCTGGGGAGTCTTCCTGCTTGTTGTGAAGTTGATGTTAAGGAGTTAGCCCGTGACTGTACCTGCTGGTTCGCCGCAGTACTCCGGCTCGGAGCGTCGTGATGCTCATCCTGCCTCGCAGGCTGCTGGTCAGCCTGCGGGGGGTTTGGTTGCAGGCGCTCCCCTTGGCTCTTCGTATCGTTTGGTGCGCCGGGTGGGTTCTGGTGCGGTCGGTGAGGTGTGGGCTGCTACGATGAGCGGCTCGTGGGCTCTGTATGCGGCGAAGATTCTGCGTCCGGAGCTTGCGGAGAATCCTGTGGTTCTTGAGTCTTTTGTGCGTGAGCGTTCGGTGTTGTTGGCACTGGCGCATCCTCATATTGTGCCGTTGACGGACATGGTGGTTGAGGGTGGCGTGCTGGCTCTGGTGATGGAGTTTCAGCATGGCGGTTCGTTGCGTCAGAAGCTGGATTCTGAGGGTCCGTTGCCGGTTCGTTTGGCGTTGAGTCTGATGGTGCAGGTTCTGAATGCGGTGGAGTTTGCTCACCGTCAGGGCGTGATGCATCTGGATATTAAGCCGGAGAATGTTCTGTTGAGCGGTGTTTTGGGGGAGTCTCTGGATCAGCAGGTTCGTGTGGCTGATTTCGGTATTGCTTCTTTTACTGGCTCTGCGGGTTCGGGGGCTTCTCGTTCGTTTTCTGGTACTCCGGGGTATATGGCTCCGGAGCGTTCTGCGCATGGTGTGGCTACTCCGGCGGTTGATGTTTATGCGTGCGCTGTGACTCTTCATGAGTTGTTGGTGGCGGCGCGTCCTCTTCCGGCGCGTGGTGGTGCGGTGCAGGTATCGCCGCAGATTCCGGCTGAGGTTGCTGAGGTGCTTCACGGGATGTTGGCGGAGAACCCGGCTCAGCGTCCTGGTGCGGCTGAGGCTGCCGCTAAGTTGCGTCTTTTGGCTGAGGGTTTCGCAGCTGATACGGTACTTCCTCGATGGGTTGAGGTGTCTTCGAGTGCTGTGGGGTACACGCCTACGGTGGTTCATGGTGCTGAGCCTGCTGTTTCTGCGGTGTCCGGGCAGAATGTTACGGAGCTGTATGGTGCGGGCATGCCGTCGCTGGGTCAGGCGCAGAATGAGACGGTTATCCGCGCTCCTTTTGTGGTGGAGCAGCCGGTATATGTTCCTGATGAGGTTGTTGAGGAAGAGGAGCCTGCCCGTTCGCCGTTGCGCCGCCCGCTGGTGTGGGGCGCTATTTTGGGTTCTTTGATTCTTGTGGGTGTGCTCGCTTTTGTGGGTTTGAGCGGCGGTAAGGGTTCGTCTAAGACGGCTGAGTCGTGGTCTGCTTCGAGCCGTAGTTCGGCGTCTTTGCCGAGTGGTTTGGGTACCCGTATTGAGGGTACGTATAACCCGCGGGATAAGAGTGCCCGCCTGACGTTTGAGTTTTCCTCGCAGAAGTCGGCTCTTCGGGGCGATATTTTGCAGGTGCTTCCCGGCGTTGAGGGTGGTTCGTGTGCTTCGGTGACGTGGGATGCCGGCCAGGCGTCTTCTGGTGTGTCGAAGAATCAGTCGAGTGTGACTGCGGTGGATGTTCCGTGTTCGTGGAATCTGTCTGGGGTGAGTATCCCGGCTAATGGTGTGGTGCAGGTTCGGGCGAATGTGTCTGCTGAGTTTAAGGATTCGCGTGCTTTTGAGGAGTGGGTGAACCGTATTGATTCTGAGACGTCGAAGGCTATTTCTGATCGGGAGGTTCGTTCGACGGCGTACCCGATTCAGCGTTTGCGGTCGATTGAGTTGCGGGTTCCTTCTCGTGTGGTGAATCAGAGTGTTTTGCCGGTGACGGTGGTTCCGGTGTGGCCCAGTGGTGCGGATGAGTTGAATCCGTTGATGGTTTTGCCGCGTACGGGTGAGTTTTCGACGCTGGTTCAGGCGATTTCTCCGGATGCTCAGTTGATTAGTTTTTCGGATGGTTGTTCGGGGCATGTGTTGGTGTCTGAGGATCAGCGGGTGGTGACGGCGCTGTCGGTGACGTCTAAGTGCCGCCTGAACGCGCAGATTGGTAATTTCACGAACCTGTCCAGTAGCGACTTCGCGATTATCACCCGCTAATGGTGGCGCTCTAGGCTAGCTGCTGCTGGTATGCAGAAAGCCCCTGGGCTGAGAGGTAATCTCTCAGCCCAGAGGCTTTCTCTATACGGTGCTACATATCAACGTCGGCAAGACCGGTGACTTTCTCCTTTTCCCTGAAGTACGGGACTGTATCAGGGCCACTATCTAGAGCATCCACCCGAGCAATATCACTCGGATTATTCATATCAGGCCAGCGGTCATTATCAATCCTGAACCGCACAATCGCCATCAGACGATAATTCTTGTGAATAATCGGAGAGAAAGCAGCAATCAGCTTCCCAGACTTGCTATAGAAAGAGACGAAGTCCTGACTATCTACAGCAAGTGCCTTATAGTATTCAATTCCGTCAATAGCGTTGACCGGGTAAACAGTTGTACGCGCCGACCACATACGCTGCTCAACGCCTTCAGGGGAAATCTTCACGTAGGCAACGTGCACATACCAGGCATACATCATGAACCCGATTGACAGAAATATCCCAAGGAGTTCATAAAAGGCACCTGGAGACCCCTCGTCTATAAGATGAGCAAAGAGATAGAGGCACGGAAATCCAGGAGTAAATATTGTCAGGAGAGCCTCTGCCTGATTGACTCGCCGGATGTATGCGCCTTGGCGGCGGCGCTCTATATCCTTCCAGCGCTGAATCTCATAGTTGATAATGATATAGAGCGTCCCGGTTACCGAGATGAAGGCCATAATACCCCAGATAATAATCAGGAAAATGCGCATGACGGGTTCTCGTTTCGTGTGGTTGGTGAATATCCGGAAGCACGCCACCTGCAGGCGGCGTACCTTCCCCAAGGATACTCTATGTGCTTGAAAGCTCTGATAAGTGGAAATATAGAGCAGTATGATGCTCTATAGGATAGGTAGCTAAAAAGTTAATTCGGCGCGAGGCTAAGATAAAGACTAGGTAACCACTCATCAGAGGACCAGAATCCGTGCCTAACCACCCGATTTCCTCGGCTACCCTGAGAACAAACCCGCTGACTTCCGCACCGTTGCCGGAAGGCAGCAAATCACCGATAGATAGAAAGGTCAGAGAGCGACCATGGTCAACACCATCATGCTTATTTTCTGGGGCATATACGTAGCCGTCGTCGGGTACAAAGTACTCCGAGCCGTCATCACCTATGAGATGAACCGACACAAGGACAAGAAACTACTCGCCGAAGGCATCTACGTCGTTCGCCTGAACCGTTTTGAAGTCGTCTTCTGGTCGGTGGCAGCTCTCATGTTCCCGGTCCCTATGTTCATCATGCATACAGGGATGGACCTGGGCTTTCACTGGTTCGACATCGCAGCTTTCATCATCTCACCCTTCTTCACGAGGGGTCTTCCTGGCATCCGCTACTGGTACGTTACGGTCTCCTTGGATGGTGTGGAACAGGTAGGCGACCCCTTCTACCCTTTCACCGCAATCGACAAAGTGGTGTGCAAGGACAATTCGGATCGTGAGCGTGCAGCGTCCCTTCATTTCTACACAAAATCCGGTGATGAGATTGTGACACTCCAGCCCATCTACGGTAACTACCGCCTACCGGCTATTACTCGTTTCAGAATTGAGAAGAAACGCTGGCCAGATATGCGCAACCCCGCAGATCGTGCTCTGGTGGATGGGTGGACTAACCGTGAGTCCATTGTTTATTACTACTTGAGGCTGCAGGAGGCATCTGGTCTGGCAGATAGTAAGAAGCCGGCTAAGGAGAAATAGACCACAGATGCCATATAGAAGGCCTCGGGTGGTGCGAGTCGAAGACTCGCACCACCCGAGGCTCTATTTTTAGCTCATGAGCTGGTTATTCTTTGATTTCTTCAAAGCGGGTTGTCTCAAAATCCCGTTCCTTTTTTGTGGATGAATTTAATACATGGAATAGGTATTTTTTGCCAGGCTGAGCTGTTGCAACATACTCAGGAATCTTCCGACCTTCCGGAGAGGTAATCATCGTGAGAGTGCCGCATTCTTCTGTTTCAAAAACACCTACGGGGGCAGTATCATTCAGCTCGCCTATCGTGCCGCCTCGAGGCCTTGTGTATGCCTTGGTTACGGTGCAGGTGGCTGTGATACCGTCACTGTCGTTACCCAAAGTACGTGGAAGGTATAGGGCAACATATAGGAGGGATGCTACGACGATTGTCATGATTATGATATTGCTCGGGCGCTTATCACCGAAGAATCCTTCAGAGAAGCCTTTTATGCAATCTTTTATGATGTCTAGGATAAACATATTTAAATCTTCAACTTCGAAATATCAATGCCAATCATCCAGGTAAGAGCCCGATTAGTGATATTAGAAGCTCTCTCGTTTGCATTAGATACAAGACGAGATACCACTGCATCAGGATTAACTCTAAATTCGGTATAAGTGTGAGCTACATTAAAGCGATGATAGCTAGCAGTTTTACTATCCATTTTTACGGAAGCCTTAATTGAGTTTTTCAGAAAATCATTTCCTAATGCGTCTGTCGTCTTTTTTCTATAAGTTTCCTCTGAAAATTGCTGACCCTTAATAAATGTTTCTACAGGATACTGAGCCCTGTTCTTTACCAGTCCGGTGGCAGTATCTATAGAGGCATCACGTGCGATAGTAGCTGTTTTCTTTGCAGCCCTCATTGCAAAACTCTCGGGAATCTTTCGCGCCTGCTCAGCCACCTCTGGTCCGTATCCTTTAACGCGAAAATTAGTTTTCACAATGCCGCCCATACCTGCAGCTCCAGCGGAAGCTATAGAGCCTGAGAGGAACATACCAATACCACCCATGATGCTCTTATCTTTTACACTATCGTCCTGGTAGTACGATACAACATTATTCAAGCCGCCAGATATGGCATCCTTTGTAACATCTTCTAAGACTTTAGAATCATTCAGCATAGATTCCACTTTACTACCGTAAGAGGTGAGTGCAGATTTAGCAGCTGATGCCTTCGACACTACTGCATTTTTAACTGCACCTGCCTTCGATAGAATCTGCCCCACTTTTGAGCTATTTTGGGCGACTTTAGCAACTGGCGCAGCTTTTGCTGCCGTGACTATTTTTGTGACGCCAGTGGCCATATTCTTCAAACCGCTCAGACCACCTGTAACAGCACCAGTGATGGCACCTGAGACAAGACCTTTCACAGCTTCATTATTAGCCTTCGACCAGTCAACCTTTCTACCGGAAACTTTGTCCTCAATCACCGACATGCCAGCACCCATAAGCGCACCGGAAATACCACCAAGTACAGCGCCACCAAGAGGGCCAGTACCAGCAGCAACAGCACCAATCACAGCGCCAGCAATAACCATCGCACCGCCAGCCACGTACTCCCAGTTGTTCCTAACCCAACCAGCGATACCAGAAGGTCTCGCTTGCTTCTCAAACTCCTCAATCGATACCGGCGACAAACCCCACGGGTCCACCAAAGAAACCGGGTTACCACCCACCAGTGAGAACGGATCAGCACCCCAACCAGCACCCACAGGCGCAGCCAAAGGATCAGGCGCCGTAAAACGAGCCACACGCGAATCCACCACGCGGGCACCCAACACCTCAAAACCAGTAGAGCCCAGCACCAGGCCCGAAGCCGCAGAAACACCAACCAGCGAATCCGGCAACACAGGCGCACCACCAGTAGCAGAAGCGCCCTGAGCAGACGGCACAGCAGGCGCAGCAACACCCAAAGACGCCCAACCATACGGATCCAACAAACCAGCACCAGAACCAGCACCAGGAACCAACGAACCCACAGAAGGCAACGACGAGCCAGCCACACCCAGCACACGCGGAACAAACGAATTCTCATCCCACACCAGCGGGTGCATCACCGAAGCATCAAAACCAGCCGCAGAACCAGCAGCGGCACCAGCACCGATTGAAGGTACGCCAAACTCAGGTACACCAGCAGGCGCACCACCAGCAGCAAGCACACGACCATCAGTAGAAGCACACAGCAGCGAGAAAGACACAGCAGAATCGTCAGCAGAACCCCACGAGGCTACCGAGTTCACAAACCCAGCCGCACCATAGGTTAGGGCCGAGCCGGAACCATCTGAAGAAACCTGCAGAAGACGCGAATCATTACCGTCATACGAGAACACACTCGTCGAGACCGGCACCAAAGTGACGCCCTCAAGTTCCACGGATTCCGGGCACTGCGGAAGCCACGCCTGAGCATCCTCAACAGCAGAGGCAAACTCAACCGACTGGGAACCAGACTTCGCCTCATCCTGCACACCGTAGACGCATACTGCGCGAACGCGGGCACCCTCATCAGTAACCAGCACCTTCGCCCAAGCATTCTCAGGCTGGGCGCTATCAAAGTACTCAACGCGTACCAGCGCACCAGCGGCGTCATAGGTCCAACGCAGGGTCTCGGTACCGCGAACGGCAGAAGAGAGCATCTGCGCGTCAGTGTAGGTGTACATGACCAGACCAGCAGGCGAATCCACGCCGCTAATACGACCCAGATCATCACGAATAATCTCAGTATGCAGAGCCTCAGAAGAGTCTGCCGCAGCCGAATCTGCCTCAGCAGGGCTCTCGGTCACAGAGGTCATGTGCGCACCGCGGTAACCGAACTCGCGAACCCAGGTGCCCGCCAGGTCAGACACCTGTGCACGCACCAGTGCGTCTACCGCGTTGTACTCGAAGGAAGACTCCACGCGAGACTCAGAGGTAACGGCGGTTCCATCCAGGCGGTACGCGGTGATGTCAGTCTGCTTGACCATGCGGCCAGCAGCATCATACGCGTAAGCGCTCGAACCCAGAGGGTGCACAAACTCAGTGCGCAGACCATCAGCGTCGTAAGCGTAGGACAGCTCGTAGCCGCCGGTCTCGTCCATGTAGGCAGTACGGAAAGACTCCGGAATCTGAGCACCAAACTCACGGCGCTGACGGACCAGACGGCCCAAACGGTCATAAGACTCGACGGTCACCACGGGAGCACCAAACGCATCAACGCCCGCGTGATCATAAGTCGTCATCGTACGGCGCGCAGAATCACGCTCCATACGGTACAGCAGAGAACCATTCACCGAATGGGAACAGGGAATACCGTCACGGTCATAACCGAAGGAATGTACAGCACCATTACCGTCAGTGCTGGTCAGCAGACGACCGGCAGCATCATAGGTAGAGGTAGTGCGCACACCCAGCGGATTGGTTGCCGCCAGAACATTGCCCATCAGGTCATACTCGTAGCTGGTAATACGACCGGCAGGGTCCATCACGGAGGTAACGTTACCTGCCTCGTCATAACGGTAGTGGGTCACGCCACCGGCACCGTTAGTCACCGCAACCACCTGAGAAGCGGCGTCATAGGTGAACGAACGAGTACCCCACTTGTTATCACGGATGCTCTTCACGCGGCCACAAGAATCCCAGGTGTAGAACACCGGAGAAGCTACGCCGGAACCGGTAATGGACAGCACACGACCGCACGCGTCATAGCGAACGCGCGCTTCGGAACCGTCACCGTACACCTGGCGAATCAGTCGGGAATCAGCGTCGTACTCGTAGCGAGTCACAGACTGCTCAGCAGTACCGGCAGCCTCATAGGTTGCAGCCAGTCGACCGCACGCATCATAGGTGTACTCGGTCACACGACCCGCGGGGGAAATCATGCGTACCATCTGGTTCGAACCGTTGTACTCGTAGCGGCTCAGACCACCCTCAGCATCCAGAACCTGCACGGGGTTACCCGCGCCGTCATAAACCATCGTGGAGACAGTCGGGTCGTCAGCATCTGCACTAACCTGCGGGCCAGAATCCTCGGGGAGAACCTCGGTACGCACCGGGCGGCCCAGGTGGTCACACGAGATACGCACGCGGTCAACACCATCGTTGGTGGTGATGGTCTTGCGCGAGGAATCGACGGAAGTACGTACACTCACACCGGTCGGGTCAATCAACGCGGTCAGGGTGCTTGCAGCATCATACTCGCGAGTCCACACGCCACCGGCGGGGTCAATGGTGCGAACCAGGCGCATCAAACCATCGTAGGCGTAGCTGAACTGCGCACCACCCGGCAGGGTAATGCGGTCAATATTGCCGTTCGTATCAAAGGAACGCTCCATGCGGCGACCCAGCGGGTCAACCACGGCAACAATGTCACCGCTCGGACCGTATTCGTACTCGGTACGGGCACCAGCGGGATCCACCGAAGCCACCAGGCGACCACCAGCAACGTACTCAAAACGCCAGCGGGAACCATCCGGATCCTGACGGCACACCATGTGACCGGCAGAATCATAGGTGAACTCAGTCTCCAACCCAAGAGCAGAAACAATCTTCACCAGGTGGCCCGCAGCAGAGTACTCACAACGGGTCAGCTGCTGCTCAGCGTTACGAATACCGGTCAGCAGACCACACTCGTCATACTCCAAAGAGACAGTAACACCCTCAGGGCTCACCACACGCTGCAGCAGGCCGTCAGCCCACTCAAAACGGGTCACATGACCGTTGCCGTCGGTCATAGAAGAAGGGTTACGCTCAAAATCATTCGCGTACTCGTAAGTCACCGTAGTCATCGGGCTTACGGCAGGGCTCTGGGCAAACTCCTGCCCCGAAGTAGTCTCATCGAGGGTGCGGCCCTGAGCCTCCGCCTCCAGGCGGGCACGACGAGCCAGACGGGCGGCACGGCGGGCACGCGGATCCGTCTCAATAGCGCTCATCGCCACGGAGACCACGCGGTCATGCTCGTCATACGCGAAGAGGGTTTCTGCGCCCTCATCGGTGACCTCGCGAATAATACGGCCGCGCTCATCGCTGTAGCGAGTAGTGCGGGAACCATCACGATCAACCACGCTCACACGGTTGCCAAAGTCATCGTAGGCATAGCTAGTACGCCCACCTTCCGCGTCGACAATGGCGGTCAGGCGTGCGTACTGGTCATTGACCCACAGGTTCGTGTAGGAGGCGTCTTCGTTAGAAACGTCAGTGATACCGTTCGGCAGGTAGCGGTAGCGAACACGACGACCGTATTCAGTGTCCTGCTCAGTAATACGGCCGGCAGGGTCGTAGTAGTTCGTCACCTCAACAGCGCCGGCACTAGCCACCACGCGGTGAATCAGGCCGGCAGCGTCATGTTCATAACGGCGGGTACCGGCGTCACCGTGTACAGCGCACAGGTGGGTACGACCGTCAAGGGTAACGTACTCGTAACGCACCGACTGCCCACGAGAAGAATGAATAGCGCCGACAAGGCCGCCTTCGGTGTACTCCACGTTGATACGTGCACCGCGCTGATGCACGATAGCGCGAACACGACCCTCTTCATCGCGCAGGTATGCGACAGCAGTACCTGCCCCAGCGCTCATACCCAGGTAAACACCAGTGAGGCTGAAAATGTGCTGGGTTCCAGAGTTGTCAGAGATACGCAGCAGGGACGAGGCGTCATAGTCCGTAGCGTGCAAAATATAGCGCAGGGAGGGGTCAGCAATAGAGCCCTCTTCACCCATCAGCTGGGTAAGGGGCAGCTCTTCAAGCCACCACGCTTCACGCGGGGCACGAGCATAGCCGTGGGTGCCGTCCTCACGAATCATTCGGTCGAAGGTAACCTCACGACCGTCAGCCATCGTCCAGACAGCATTCTCAACGTTCAGCTGCACACGGCTCTCAATATTCGAGGACCAGCCCGCACCGAACACACCGGATACAGCGTGCTGACCGAAGACAGCCACGCTGTTGTACATGCGAGTTACAGAGCAAGCAGAAACCACGCCGGAGAACGCCATGTCGGTCTCTTCTTCAATGAAGTTACCGGTTGCAACGTTCACAGGGTCATTCACATAACCGCTGGTAGTGGACATTCCTACTACAGCCGGCGCTGGAACTTCCAAATCATGGCGCTCAGTACTAACGCCAGCTGCACTAATTGCACCTTCCAGAGTGGAATTAGCAACGGTAATAATCTGACTCGAGCTACCGTACTTTTCAAAAGTATCGGCTACGATGCCCAGCCAAGTCTTATCATTAGCGTTCGACTTATTCCACGCTTCAAACGTGCTGATGAGATTTTCAGCATCGACGGAGCCCCACTGGCACTTAGCCGCAAATTCAGAAGCTAACTCACGAAGATGTTTGGGCTCTGAATTAAATTTAAATTGAGTCTCGAAACCTTCCAAGGTTTTAGAAAGGGCATCAACAGTTGTAGGACGAGCCGAAGAAACAGTCATGCTCCCCGAACGAGTCCCAGTGCTCTCACGCTGACCTGGGGAAGTGGTGTCAATCGTAGTATCCGGAATGTACGACTCGGGACTCGGGGCCCCTTCTCCAAAAATACTATCCCACCACTTGCGGAAACCGCCCCAGTTATCGTCATATTTCTTCTCATACTCACGCATGAGTTCACGGTTTCGTTTTTCTTTTTGGGCTGCCTCTTTAAGACGGTCCACCACATCAGCCAACTGGCGGAAGACATTGGCGATATTACGACCATCACTAATGGTGGTGTCAATATTCGTTGCTGCAATATCGGCGTAGTGACCTACGAAGTCCTCCAAAGCAGTCGTCAGCGAGTTCTTAAGAGGAGGTAGTGCGCTGTCAATATTCTGCGCAACGGTGCGACAAGCGCCAGCAAGGGCATCCGACGTAGCATCATCGTACTTGACTTCTTCAGTATTCAGATTCATGCTCTGTTGTCTTTCGGTGTGGTTAGTACGGAAGTGTGGTGATTAAACAAGTCTAAGCAGGCATGCTGCCATGCCTGGGAATAACGTGTACTCAAGCCAATTAGCAGAAAACGCCGCCTACCGCTCACCGCCCCGTAGCCGGGGGGCGGGGCGGTAAACGGCGTTTACCAGGGAAGGCTTAGGAGCCGCCACCTGCCTGGAAGATATCGGTAGAAATCTGGTTGAGCTGCTCACGCAGGTCGGTCAGTTCCTGAGTCAGGTTACGCAGGGTGTTTTCTACGCCGGGCCAGGTGTCATTGCGGAAACGCTCAGCCAGGGGGCCGTCCCAGTTGTTGGGGTCCTTCAGCTGGTTACCCTGCTGGTTGAGGTTGTTGATTTCGTTCTGCAGACCGCCATTGATGATGTTCTGGAGAGCAGTAATGGCATCCTTGGCTGCCTGCGATGAGAGTACGCGATCGGACACGATGTTCCTCTTTCGTCGTTGAGTTGCCGGAAGATGTGCATTAGATACGCGAATATCAAATACGCACCGTTAGTGCTTTGCACCACTTCGAACATTACACTATTTCGCGGCAAAGCGCACCCTCTGCGCCCTGTTGTGAGAAAAATTTCTCATAGTAGACATTGCACAGCAGTGCGTGCATATACATCCATCTACTCTCATCAAGGGATTTCTCCCGCTACGGTATCCTTAGGAAATGCCAGCCCACCCTGGGTGGCACCCTATCGATAGAATCACCAACCACATACGAAATGAGGACTTTCATGTCTGAAAACACCCCGCAGCCGGCTGCACCGCAGCAGCTGCAATTCACCCAGCAGGCACCCGCCGCACAGCCCGCATCCAGCTCTGTTGAGGCACCGAAAAAGAAGAAATGGGCGGCAGTAACCGCGCTGGTCCTGGGCATTATTTCCGCCCTGACCGGCTTCATTATTCTGGGCGCATTTACCGCAGTCCCGACCGTTATTTTCGCGATTATTGCCCTGGTCATGGTCAAGCGCGGCACCGGCAAGGGCAAGGTCATGGCTATCATTTCGCTCGTGCTGGTCGCGGTTGCGATGGTCACTTTCGTTCTGGGTAACAATGTGCGCGCTCAGAGGGATGCAAGGCTTAAGCAACGAGCCCAGGAAGCAATTCAGAAGTGTGAGAGCAAGGAATTTGTTGGCGCCTACTACACCGAGAAGGACGGTAAGCGTTACTGCGCATACGGCGGCTGGCTCTACCCCGTAGACAACGACAAGTAGACCGACCGTCTGGTCTAGTAACCGATGATGTGATGGGTGGGGCGTTCGTTCACGCGGCAGTCGCCGCACCTACGGGCGCCCCTCAACCATATCTTCTGAAGGCGCCGCCACCTAGCCTGAACGGGGCGCGTGCTCTTCCTATTCACCAACCACACGAAACGAGAAACCACCGTGCTTAGTCTCCCCCTGATTTTCTGGAGCACCGCCGCTACACTCGTAACAATTACGACGTTTTATGTCCTCATCAATTACGAGGTGCAGCGCTGGAAAGATAAGCAACGGCTACGTGAGGGTATTTATATCCGACGGGTTACTCGGCTTGAAGCTCTCATGACGATATTGACCCCGGCTCTCCCAATTCTTATGGCTGTAGTCTACATTCTTGAACCTGGCGCAGAAAGTATGAAGCTTGGGATAGTGGGTTTGTTGGCATCAGCGATATTTGTGGCCTACTTGCGCTATGTGCATGTCGCCTACGTGAAGACCTCCGCCGAGGGCATCGAGCAACGTATCTGGTTCTCCAACCCGACCCGCTACCCCTTCACCGCGATCAACCGCGTCGTGTTCTACAAAGCATCGAATTATGAAGACGATGACATGGTGGGGTTCTACGCCAAGTCAGGCACCCAGATTGCCCTGTTTAGCCCGTTGCCTCATAAAAATTACCGACTTCTGGCGATTGTACGGTTCAGGATTGAGAACGAACGTTGGCCTGACATGGACAACCCGGACGACGTAGCTCAGGTGGACCATTTGGATTGTGCCGGGAAGACGATGCGCTACTTTGAAAATTTGGGGAAGGTTACTGGCCTTGCCGACGTCTACATGTAACCAACCACCACACTAGGACAGCGAATGTTCAGAAAATTTCTTGCCGAAACCGTCACCAACGGCTCTATCGGACTCAACCGCCCCAAGGGTTATATTCCTCTGGGTCAGCGACAGAAAAAGCCGCTGCTGGCTGTACTAGCTGCAGATTCTTTCGTGCTGCTGGTGTGTATTTTACTTCCTCTAACTTTTCCAGCTGAGAGTCCCGTTGATTATATTCCTGCATTTATTTTCATGAATATTATCGGTTCGTTCTTCTGGTTCTTAGCTATCCACACCAATTCCTTCTACATCCAGCAGAATGAAACGACTGTTAAATGGCGAAACTGGCGATTCAAAACCCGCGAGTTCGACTACAGCAGCATCACGAGAATTCATATGCAAGCCAACGGTAAAGGCGGCTACTTCGTGATTAGCAGTAGCCAGATGGGTAAACGCCGCCTGGCGTTTAGTCCGGTCTTCTTTGACGCCACCTACATCTACCACATGATTCTTTTCCGCGAGCGCTACGGTGTTTGGCCGCCCAAGTACATCCCCGAGCTCTTCGTAGAGTTTGGTGACTATGAGGAGATGGATACCCTAATCAAAATCCTCTGCTATGCCCGCAAGTACGAGATTGGCTCCCCCGAGGCTGGGGAGTACCGACAGATCCCGGAGCACCTGCAGCGTATCCTTGATGCGCACTCCACTACCATCACCGACTCCAACCCGATTGAAGGAGCGAATAGCTAAATGATGTCTCAAGAATCTGCTATTACCTTTTGGGGCGTATGCTCCATCATCACGACTATTTTCACGATTCTCACCCTTGCCGCTTACATCATCAATCGACGCCGTGACGAGAAGAAGAAGCGTGAAGGCATCTACATTAGTCGTATCGATGCGCTACTGGCGTACATTATTGTCTTTATCCCGGGCTTCCCGCTTGTATGCTATTCCCTATCATTAGAAAGGGCAGAGACGAGTACTTTCATGGAGGTTGTATACATACTCATGACTGCTTTCCTCTTGTTCTACCTGTGGCACGTCAACGCCACGTACATGAAGATTTCTTCTGAGGGTATTAATATGCACACCCCCGTTCGCGGGTCGAGGATCTGCCCCATCGGCGCGATTGATAGCGTTGTTTATAGTGAGTCCAAGGATGAAGATACCGCTAGCCGGATGTGGTTTCTCACTAAGTCGCGTGCACGTATTAACCCGTTGAGCGAAAATTATGATGAGTACTATCTCTTGGTCATTACCCGGTTCAGGATTGAGTATGGTCGCTGGCCTGATCTGGATAATCCGGCTGACGTGGATAAGGTGAACCAGCTGGATAACCGCGATGAAGTCATTTCGTACTTTAAGCGCAAAAAAGAGATTTCGGGTCTTGCTGACGTCGATATGTAGCCTACCGGTTTGTGGGCTGAAGGGTTCCATGACAAATAAGTGACGAAAGGGCAGCTGGTTTCCGTCATTCTCCTGTTACCACGACAAGAAAAACCACCTCTGAGCTAAGAAACGGTTTCAAAGAAAATGTTTCGAATGGCTACGATTGGACCATGGTTCGAGTTCTGAGTTGGGTAATTTAATTATACTATTTACAAATTTTCATATCTTAAAAACTTCACCGTCAAGGAGTGTATATATTGGATAAGATAAAACGAGATCAATTAATTGGCATCATAATCATCCTGGCAGTTGCTTTCTGGGTCTATGTTTACGTGCCACATTATATGCGTGACGACAGTGACGGCATCACCGCTACCTGCACCGTAACTAAGGCATACACGAAAGAGCGCGGCGGCACAGTAAGCGGCATGAACGATATTAGGCCAACAGGAATTTTCGAGACAGAAGAATGCGGCACTCTCAAAATGATTACTCCTCCGGAAGGTCGCAAGATTCCCGAGTATGTTGAGACCGTCAAGCCTGGCAAAAAATATCTATTCCATGTCGCAAACTCCTCTCCTAAAAAAGAACGGGATTTTGATACGACCCGCTTTGAAGAAATCAAAGAATAACAACCTCATAAATTAAAAACAAAGCCCCCGCAGCCGAGAGTCATCCTCTCAGCCGCGGGGGCTTCATCGTATCAGCGTGTCCTCACGCGGCGAGCGTTAGGAGGCGCGGCGGCGAGAACGCAGTACCATCACGGTGCCCGCACCGAGCACCAGTGCGCCACCCACAGCCACAGACACCGCACCAAAACCAGTACGCGCCAGGCCGCCCTGCTGGGAGCTCACGCCACCCGACGCAGCAGACACACCAGACTGACCCAAAGAGCCACCACCAGCGCCGCCGCCGGAGATACCACCCGGGTACACGCCGCCAGCAGAACCATCAGCCGAACCGTCAGAGGATCCCTGCGCGTTCACGTCACCGGCAGCGCCAGAAGCACCAGCCTGACCGGACTGACCACCCTGCGCGGCACCAGACTGCGCGGAGCCGGGCTGGTTAGCACCAGCGGTACCGCCCGGGGTTGCCGAATCCACACGGCGCACACCACTAAAGTCGTCCTTAGCCGCATTCGGGTCCTTCGGCACGGCAGTCTCAAACGAGCACGCATCCGACGCCTTCTTACCCACAGCAACCGCAAGCTGCTGCACCGGGCTGTTCACCTCAGTACCATCAGCCAGGGTCGCAGAATAGTGCACGTCAAACATGTACTGGCCGGGCTCAGAGAACACCCAGTTCGCGTGCGCGTGCGTCGCGTAATCAATGTCGATCGTGGTCTTGCCGGTCGTCGAATCCAGCAGCACATCCGCACCGTTCAGCGACTCGGTGAACATGCCGAAGCGCGCACCCTCAGGCATGACCTTCGGAACCACGTGCAGGCGCACCGGGCCGCGCAGCTGCGAGTAGTCGATGTCCTGCGTGTTGTAGCCGGGCCAGGGCAGGCCGCTCTGCTGGGTCTGCGGCAGGCCGTAGAAGGCGGTGCCGACCGGGCCCATGAAGTTCAGCTTCTCGTCAGCCATACGTTCGGTGCGTACACGGCGGGCGTTCTTGCTGACCGTCCACACGACCGAATCAAGCGGGCGCACGGTCGAATCGGCGTCAATGATGCCGCTGTCGTCGCGCAGACCCACGGACAGCTGGCGGTCCTTCAGGGTTGCCTGAATGTCCAGGTGGCCGTGCGAGATCTTGGTGCGGCCGTCAATCTGGCCGGGCACGCACTGGTTACCGGGGGTTCCGGGAGTGGACGGCTGCGCAGACGGTGCCGGGCTAGTCGGAGCAGGGGCGCTGGGGGTCGGGTTTGCGGGCGCGGGAGTCGTCGGTGCCGGAGCAGGCACGCTCGGCTCTGCGGAGGCGGTCGGCACCGCAGGCACGGTCGGAACCTCGCTGGGGGACACCGACGGAACGGTGCTGGGCTCAGCGGTCGGAGCCTCGGAAGGAGCCTCGCTCGGCTCAGCAGAAGGCTCGGCAGAGGGCGCGACCGTAGGCTCAGCGCTCGGCGACGGATCCACCGGAGCAGGCTTCGGCGCATCGCTAATGGGTGCACTATCGGGAGCCAACGCACCGTGTGCGGTGTACTTCGTGCCCGGCTCGTAGTTCGCAGCCACCTCAGTGGTGGAGGCGGAAGCGTTCATATCCGGGTGGGTCAGCATCTTCACGCGCAGAGCCGTGCCCTTGTAGAACGACTCGTCACGGAAGGTAAAACGCGCCACGCCGTCCTCAACGGAGCCTTCCAGGTCGAGGTACGGGTAGACCGGGTCATCCTGGGCGTAGAAGCCGCCGCGCATGAAGCCGCGCACCTTCGGGTCCTTGAAGCGGACCTCAACGGTGCTGAAGCCGTTGCCGTTCGGGGTGACGGTCACGTCGTAGTCCATGCTGGTCGGCGTGTACTGCTGGGTGCTGAGTACGGTGTTCGCCTGATCCGGGATTTCTTCGGGCCAGGTACCGTTGCCGTCGTCGCTGTAGACGCTCTCAGCCTTGCCGGGCTCGTAGGTGAGCTTGTGCGAGATCCAGCGGGACGCCTCCGCGCTGTTCGCGTCGGAGGTGTCGGGGGTGAAGACAGCCTGCAGCTGGGAGCCTTCGCTACCGAGCATTTCAGACCAGGTGGCGGTACCGTTCACGACCGGCAGGTCGGTCAGGAAGTAGCCGTTGTTGTACAGGGTCAGGGTGCCCTTGAGGTTCTTGTTTGCGGCGGTGAAGGTGATGTCGCTGAGCTTGTCGTCGGCGTCCTTGTTCTTTGCCGGGTCGGCGTCCAGGCGGTGCGGTGCCACGGACAGCATGTACTTTGCGGCGTCCAGGTCACCAACGGGTGCCGCATTGTAGCGGTCAACGGTGGGCACGGCGGTGGGGGTGCCGTCACCGAGCACGGGCTGCATGCCGCCAACCTGCCAGACCAGCTTCGACGGCTTGGAGCTAATGATGCGGCCGTCGGTGGAGCGCGCCACGGTGCGGTAGGTGACCACGTAGCGGCCGGGGCGGGTGAAGGTCGTGGTGTTGTGGGTGTGGCTACCCTTGTCGAGTAGCCAGGAGTGCCAGCCGGTCGAGCTGCTGGAGAGCATGCGGTACACGTCAGCGGGGGCGTCGTCCGGGTTGTAGCGGAAGAGCTCCATACGGCCGGGGCCCTCAACGGAGAGAATGTCGGTAGCGAACACGCCGTCACGGAAACGCTCGGTGGGCACCTTCGTGGATGCGCCCAGGCCAGCCCAGATGGGGTCCTGGTTACCGTAGGTCAGGTGCGGTGCCATGTAGAGGGTCTGGCCGGGTTCGCCGAGGAACGCCAGGGAGGGCGAGTCGCCCAGGGTCATGGTGTACTGCGACTTGCCGTCCCTGGTGCTGTAGCCCTTGCCGACCCAGTTGACGGTCTTGTCCAGTTCGTAGGTGTCTGCGCCGGTCTTGTAGGGGTTCGCCTCGTTCATGAGGACGAAGGTGCCGTTCTGCTCGTCCCAGTATGCCTTGGGGGCGTCAACGTGGCCCTTGGTGGTGACGATTTTGCCGTCGTCGGGGCCTGCTGCGGCGGGCAGGGAGGGGGCAGCGCCGGCGAGCGCGAGCAGCGCTGCGGCGGAAAGGAATGCGGCTGCGCGGCGGAGGGCGGGCTTGCCGCCGGGGATGAAGAGTGCGGGGGTGTGTGTGGTGACCCGTCGTTGGGTCTGCTTCTGAGAGCTCATGACAACCTTTCTCATTTTTCTATTTCCTAGGGTAGCTCTTTTGCAAATAATTGTCATTTAGAACCTAAGTGAGTATAGTGATTCTCAGAAACACGTGTGCGCCGAGGCGCGCCCAAAAACGCACACCACGTACATCCACAAAGAGAAAAACACGGCAGAGCGCACCCCGGACGCAGGGGAGAAACCGGCAACAGGCCGCCGGACCCAGCACCGGGCAAGCCCCGAAAGCATCGGGCAACGCGCCAGCCAACGAGCAGTCATCCAAGGAGCCACCATGCAAGGACGCACCAAACCTCTGAGCCTACTCAGCGCAACCACCCTCGGATGCACCCTCGCACTCGGGGCACCCCTCGCCCTCCCCCAGGTCGGCACCTTCACCGCCGCACAGGCGCAGGAAAACCAGGCGCAGGAAAACCAGACCGGCACCCAGGCAGGCACCGAGTCGCGCGGTTACGTCAACTACGAAGGCGACTACGTCATCGCGGGCGTACACACCGAAATGCTCAACGCATTCCTCGACGGCAACCAGTTCACCCTCGCCACCCTCGCAGACACCGGCCCCGGCCAGCAGGGACGATTCAACCCCGCCCGCACCGTCTTCCACCTGCCCGACGTCGAGGACGCACACACCAACGTCGTAGCAGGCTACGACTACATTGCCCCCGAAGGCACCGACATCTTCTACATTCCCTCCACCCGCACCCGCGGCCTGCTCTACCCCGGCCTCGGTGCGGAAGGAATCCGCCCCGGCGCACTCAAGGACAACACCATCAACCTTGAACTCGTGCGCAGCAGCGTACCCGAAGGCGGCCGCGCCGAAGTCTTCACCGAATCCGGTCGCGACAACCCGCGCGTCTTCAGCACCAACGACCAGCTCGCACCGCACACCATCACCTCTGGCGGCCACGAGCACCTCAGCTGGGCATTCACCCGCGCAGGCATCTACCAGCTGACCTTCCGTGCCACCGCAACCCTTGCCGACGGCACCCCGGTCAGCTCCGAGGCGACCTACACCATCGCCGTGGGCACTAACGCTGAGGACGGCTTCAAGCTCCTGAACGCGCAGAACGCCGCAAAGGAAGCAACCAAGGACGCCACGAGCGAGGCAACCACTACCCCCGAGGCGACCTCCACCGCTACCGAGAGCGCCACCAGCAGCCCCAGTGCATCTACCTCCGCAAGTGCTGAGGCGAGTGCTTCTGCTGAGGCGAGTGCATCCACCGGTATTCGCCGCGTGGATGGATCCGTGAACGGTCAGAACGCCGCGCAGGTGACCGACCCGAACGGCGCGAAGGCGGCGGCGAATGGTGAGCAGGCATCCCAGGGTGGATCCGGTGTAACCGCTATCAGCGGCACCAACAACACCAATAACGGCTCTGACAAGGGTGAAAACAAGGACGGCAACTCCACCAGCGCGAAGGGATCCAGTGTGAAGGGCTCCAACGCCCAGAACATCAGCGCACCCAGCAACGGCGGCGGCATTACCGGTAACGGTGTGCTGTCCTCCGGTCTGCCCGGCAGCCTGAACCAGCAGTGCATCGCCACCGAGGTTCCCGCCGAAGATACCAAGGACTCTAAGGACTCCAAGGACGCTCAGAAGGACAACAAGCAGAGCAACCAGGCAGCCCAGGCACCGACCAGCATCCCCACCCTCGCCGTGGTCAATACCGCCGAGCACAGCGGCCGTGAAGAAGTCACCCACGGCCACTTCGACGTAGGCCCGATCCTCAACGGCGGCAACCTCACCAGCAGCGTGAAGGACGACCGCACCAGCCCCGCCCGCCACGTCTCCCCCGGCGCCCTCGAGTTCGTACTCAATGACGCCGCGAAGATCAACCTGCCCGCAGGCATGGAGAACATCGCCCCGGCGGGCACCCCCGTGCACATGATCGGTGCAACCCAGCAGCAGGGCGTGCCCTGGCTCGGCTGGAGCACCCAGGACCCCGAACTGCTCAAGCAGCTCGACGGCCCCGTCACCATGAGCCTCAACGGTTTTGAGGGCCCCGGCACCATGTCCACCTTCCTCTCCGGTAACTTCGGTTCCGCCGGTCAGAAGGTTTTCGATTCGCGTAGCGGCGGTTCCTTCCAGGTGCCCGCGAACACCCACCAGCACAGCAACTGGGTGTTCACTGCCGAGGGTCGCTACACCGTGACCATCGGCTGGACTGCACGCCTGAAGAACGGCCAGCAGGTCAGCAGCGAATCGGTTCTGCACTTCACCGTCGGCAACCCCGATAACGCCCCGGCAAGCAACAACGCGCAGGGTGCGGCAGACACCAAGCAGGACGGCGGCAACACTAACAGCGCTAACAGCGCCAACAACGGCGGCGAGAAGAGCACCGCAAAGAACCCCGTCAACGGCACCGTAGATGAAGCCACCGGCATCGTCACCAAGCCCGACGGATCCAAGGTGCGCATCGTCGGTAAGACCGCCTCCGGTGAGGATTGCGCCCTGACCAGCCAGGAACTCGCCAACGCCCAGAAGGCAGCCGCGGCGGGCAAGCTGCCGAACACCGGTGTGGTCATCGACCCGTTCATGGTCAGCACCTCCATTCTGGCGCTGGCACTCGGTGCTATGATTCTGCGTTCGGCACGCCGAAAGGGCCGCAGCGGTGACACCGCATAGCGGGCATACCGGCAACCGCGCGCAAGCATATAGTCGGCGTACCGCCCTCACCCTCGCCTCCCGCATTGCGGTGGGTGCGGGGGTGGGGGCTGGTGCCTTCGCACTGAGCGGATGCGCCAGCACCGTGAACGCTTCCTCCGACCGGATGCGCGTGGTCGCCACGACCCCGATTCTGGCGGACTTGGCGCAGCAGATTGCAGGAGAGCGCGCCAGCGTGCACTCCCTGGTGCCCGCCGGTGCTGACCCGCACTCGTATGAGCCGAGCCTGCGCGATATCCGCGATGTCGCCTACGCACGCTGCGCCCTGACGAACGGTCTGCTGCTGGAGCAGCGTAAGCTCAGCAAAATGGTTGAGGCGAACCTGCCCGCAGGCGTTGTGTCCGTGGCGGTTGCGGAGAAGATTGAGCAGTACGGCGGCAAGCTGGAAGCCATTGTTGAGGATGCCTCCCTAGACTCCATCTGGCTGGGTTTGCGTGTTGAAGAGGGCGGGCAGAACGAGTCCGCCCCCGCCGACTCTTCAGATGCAGGCATGCGCTTTGAGGTGCAGAGCGTGCGGGCGCGAACCTCTACCGATTCGTCAAATGCGCAGTTGGCGGCGTTCATTACGCAGACCTTCGGTGCGGTGGAGATGCTGTGCGATTCGCATGCGCGCGGCGTGAACCTCACCCGTGAGGGGGACACCGCGATCCGCACCGGCGATATGGGTTCGCTGGAGCTTCCGTTGCAGGCGCATACGCACCTGTCGTGGGCGTTTAGTGATGCCGGCGAGTACGCCATCGAGCTGAGCGCCACCGCGATCAATGCGCCGGAGTCGGTGCGTTCTTCGCGCGGCACCCTGTACTGCGCGGTCGGTCGTGACCCGCAGGAGCTGGTGGACCGTCTGGCGAAGGAACAGAACATTTCTGCCGCCGAGATCAAGGTTCTTTCTGCAGGTCACGCCGATATTACGGCACGCACCGGCGACGGCAGGCTCGTGCTTCGCGCGGATTCCTCCCAGGGTGCCGTAGAGTACGAACTGAACCGCACCGTGGTCGCGGTCCCCTCCCGCACCCTGCAGGAGGTGCCCGCCGGCGGTAGCTACCGTTTCCTGCGTTCGGGTGCTTCGGAGCATCGCGGTCAGGTGTACCTGCTGGCGCAGGCCGTTCTGGGCAAGCACGTGCACGGCGAGATTGACCCGCACATTTGGCATTCGGTGCCGAACGCGAAGGCGAGCGTGCAGGTCATCCGTGACGCGCTCATCTCCGCCGACCCGGAGGGTGCGAGCGAGTACGCGACCCGCACCGAGCAGGTCATGAAGGAGCTTGACACCTTGGACGCTCAGCTGCGTCAGGTGTACGGAGCCCTGCCGGAGTCGGCACGCAACCTGGTCACCACGCACGACGGCTACCGCTACCTGGCGAGCACCTACGGGTTGCACATTGCCGGTTTTGTGAGCGCCAGCGCCAGCGGCGAGCCGAGCATTCAGCAGCGTCAGCGCCTGCGTCGCACGGTCGAGGATTTGAAGGTTCCAGCGATTTATCTGGACAAGTCCACGGCAATGCGCTCGCCGGTTCTTACGGAGCTGGCTCGGGAGGCTCAGGTGCGTACCGGGGTACTCTATTCGGACACTCTGGATGCACAGGCTCCTCACTACGCGCAGATGATGTTGGCGAATGCTCACACGATTGCGCTGTGCTCTGGAGCTAGTTCTGGTGGCGATTCTTCGGGTGCTAGCTGCTCGGAGGCAAGCACCTCATAACCCTGTTTTAAGCTACCCACAAGCTCATATAGCCGTATCAGCATATAGATAATCTTTCACACACCGTTTCGGTCATGATCCAAGGAAGTCCTCATGATGAACTCAACCACCCCCTCCCGTTCCTCACGTAGCCGCGCCCTGCCCGCCCTGGCTCTGGGCGCCAGCCTCATGCTCGCACCCCTGGGTGTAGCACACGCGGAGACCACCCCGGCAACCGCCGAGAGCGCTTCCGCCCAGCCGAGCGACAGCAACCTCAGCCGCGGCGAGCGCGCCCTCACCCAGACCCTGTCGGCGGAGCAGCCGGTCGCATCCGGCCGCACCGAAATTTCCGCCGGCCACGTGGATATGGGTCCGCGTTTCAATAACGGCAAGTTTGAGCTCATGCTCCACGACGATCACGGCGAGAGCCCCGTCTGGCGCAGCCTGGACGAGGTCATCTACCGCGGCAGCGATAAGGCCATCCTGGAGGTGCCGAACGATCCGCGCTACTCCTTCGTGGGCGCACCCGCCGGCTCGAAGGTGTACGTGATTCCGCAGACCGAAACCAAGGGTGTGATCTGGCCGGGTTGGAACACGCAGGATCCGCAGCTGGTGTCCAAGCTGAACCGCGGCGTGAACCTGACCCTGGAGCAGGTGAGCGGCCCCGGCACGTTCAGCCTGTACCTGGAGAACGGCAACTTCTCGGCACCGCAGGTGCTGTGGTCCTCGACCAAGAGCGAGCCGCAGAAGCTGTGGGTTGAGAAGAACACTCACACCCACGCGAACTGGGTGTTCACCGCTCCGGGCGAGTACCTGTTGAAGGTCACCGCGAGCGCTGAGCTCTCTGACGGTTCGACTGTGTCTGATACCCGCTACCTGAAGTTTGCGGTGGGTGACTCCGCGAGCGCTGATGCCCTGTACGCGATGGAGGCGCAGGCGCGCGGTTCTGCATCCTCGGGCGCGGCTTCTTCCGATACTTCCTCTAGCTCTGCTTCTCAGGCATCCGGTACCCAGGCATCCGGTTCTTCTTCTGCCGCCGCAGCGAGCGACCAGAGCGGTTACAAGGCAGAGTCCACTGTCCCCTGGGGTGCTATTGCCGCAGGCGTGGCAGCTGTGATTGCCGTGGGCGCGTTCCTTTCGTTCCGTCGCCGCTCCTCCGCGCAGCGTGAGGCGCTGGATGAAGTGCGCGGTGACCGTTCGTGAGCGCGTCGGTAACAGCGGGTACTGAGCCCGTCCTAGAGATTTCAAACCTGTACGCCGGCTACGCGCGCCGTTCCATCCTCAAGGATCTGTCCCTGACCCTGGAGCGCGGCGAGTTTGCGGGTCTGATTGGTGCTAATGGTGCCGGTAAGACCACGCTGCTGCGCACCATTTTGGGTCTGATTCGCCCGGCGTCCGGTCAGGTTCGGGTGCTGGGTGAGTCGCCGCGTGTGGCGCGTGCGCATATTGGTTATGTGCCGCAGAAGCACCAGTTCCAGTGGGATTTTCCGCTGACCGTTAAGGACACGGTGATGACCGGTCGCGTGCGTGAGATTGGGTTCTTCCGCCGCCCGGCGAAGAAGGATTGGGTTCAGGTTTTTTCGGCGATGGAACGCACCGATGTTCTGCACCTGCAGGATGCTTCCATTGCGGAGCTTTCCGGTGGTCAGCGTCAGAGGGTTCTTTTGGCGCGCGCTTTGGCGGCGAACCCCTCCCTGCTGCTGCTGGATGAGCCGTTTACGGGCGTGGACGCGCCGACTCAGACCACTCTGACTCGCCTGTACCGTGAGTTGGCGGGTGAGGGCATCACGATTCTGATGTCTACGCACGACATGCTGGCGGCGCGTGAGTCCTGCTCGCGTCTGTGCGGTGTGCGCGGCAATATTCACCTGGATGGTCCGGCGGACTCCTTTAGCCTGGAGCAGCTGCATACGTGGTTGCACGGTCACGATATTGAGGAGGCGCAGGGCCACGCCCGCACGGGCTTCACCTGTGCCGGTGGTGCGTTGGATGAGTACGGCCACGAGCTGCCGGATTCCTGCACCGCTTCCCCCGCCCACGCTGATTCTGCTTCTACCGGGGGTGCCCGTTGATTACTCCTCTCGATTTTTTTGCCGACCTGTTCAACCCGTCGCTGGCGTTCCTTCCGCGCGCCCTGGCGGCGGTACTGCTCGCGTCGGTGGTCACCGGCGTGGTGGGTTGCCACGTGCTGATGCGCGGCATGGTCTTCATTGGCGATGCGGTGGCGCACTCGGTGTTCCCGGGCCTGGCGGTGGCGTTCGTGTTGGGCGGTAACCTGATGGTGGGCGGCCTGACGGCGGGCGTGGTGACGGCTATTCTGGTGGCTATTTTTAGTCAGAATCAGCGGCTGCGCGAGGATTCGGTCATTGGTATTTTCTTTGCCGCATCTTTTGCGTTGGGTATTGTGATTATTTCGTTGGCGCCGGGCTATTCGGGGTCGGTGCAGGACTTCTTGTTCGGCTCGATTGTAGGTGTCTCGAATGAGGACATTACCAACGCCGCGATTATGGGTGCCGTTATCCTGCTGGTGCTGTGGCTGTTTCACCGCCAGATTGTGACGGTCAGCCTGGACCGTGAGAGTGCCCGCGCGATGGGCCTGCCGGTGCTTGCCCTGGACATCGTACTGTACGTTCTGGTGACCATTTCTGTGGTGCTGGGCCTGCAGACGCTCGGTAATGTGCTGGTGTTGGCGCTTCTGGTGATTCCCGCGTCGGCAGCCCGCCTGGCGTGCCGCCGACTGGGCTCGATGATGGTGTTCTCGCCGGTGTTCGGCGGTATCTGCTCGATTGTTGGCCTGTACCTGTCGTGGGCGTTTAACCTGCCGACCGGTGGCACGATTGTGCTGTCGATGGTGGCGGCTTTTGTGCTGGTGTGGGCCGTGACGGCGGTTCGTTCGCGAGCACGTGCGCAGCTCAAGAGTTAAACCCAGTGAAGGGCTAAGCCCAGCTGAACCCAACTTTTCTACATACAACGCACGAGGCGCATCCCTATTTTCAGGGGTGTGCCTCGTGCGTTATTTACAGGTATTAAATACCCAAACTGAACCATGTTTATGTTTAAAGAACTAAAAGATACACTCCGCGTAATAAAAGCGCTTAATTCAACACGTCGGGTTTAATGAAAATACAACCTATCAAATATTTCTTATGGGTTGATACATGTAGTGATAAAGCAGTCACTGCACCCTCATTAGAGCTTCAAAGAAGGAGTCACCATGAAGGCATATGTGTACCACGGTCCCGATCAGAAGGGCGCCTGGGAGGAAGTCCCGAACCCCACCATTCTTGAGCCCACGGACGTTATCGCGCGCGTCGACACCACCACCATTTGCGGTACTGACCTGCACATCCTGAAGGGCGACTGCCCCGAGGTGGACCACGGACGCATCCTCGGCCACGAGGCTGTCGGTACCATTACCGAGGTTGGCTCCGCGGTGACTGACCTGAAGGTCGGCGACCGCATCATCATCCCCGCCGTGACCAGCTGCGGTAAGTGCTCCTACTGTAAGGCGAACCAGCCTTCGCACTGCCAGACCGTTGGTGGTGTCGGCTGGATTTTCGGTTACATGATTGACGGCACCCAGGCTGAGTACGTGCGTGTTCCCTACGCAGAGACCTCGGTTCACCTGGTTCCGGAGGGCCTGTCCGATGAGGACGTCCTCTTCCTCACCGACGCTCTGCCCACCGGCTTCGAGATCGGTATTCTGAACGGCAACACCAAGCCCGGCGACACCGTCGCTGTCGTGGGTGCAGGCCCCGTGGGTCTGGGCGCAATCATGACCGCTAACCTCTGCGGTGCCGGCCGCGTCATCACCGTCGACTTCGACGACAACCGCATGAACAAGGCACTGGAGCTGGGTGCAACCGACAAGGTCAACGCGGGCGACCCGGACTTCATCGAGAAGATTAAGGCTCTCTCCCCCGACGGCCTGGGCGTGGATGTGGCAATTGAGGCCGTCGGCGTACCGCAGACCTTCGAGACCTGCACCAAGATTGTTCGCCCCTACGGCAACATCGCGAACGCTGGCGTGCACGGCAAGCCCGTTGAGCTGCCACTGAACACCATGTGGATTTCTAACGTGAGCATCAACATGGGCCTGGTCAACTGCAACACCGTCGGTAACCTGCTGAACATGGTCCGCTCGGGTCGTCTGAACGCTAAGGCGATGGCAACCCACCGCTTCACCTTCGACCAGTTCGAGGAAGCCTACGACCTGTTCAGCCACGCTGCTGAGCACAACGTGGTGAAGGTTGTTATCTCCCGCGACCCGGAGGTTGCGGCATAGACTGCGGTAGGCTCATATACCGCTCATACTGAAACCCCGAACGTTCGTTGGGGATTTCGGTGGGATGTATTCAATACACTGCGAACATCCCTAGGATTCGCCTCCGGGTGGGAGAGGGTAGGTCTCACCCGGAGCGCGAATCGCCCTCCCCTACCCCGAGATGTAGTTATTTTCTGATGATGTAGACGATGCGCCAGCTCGGGGTTTTCTGTTCCCTCAGCCCCCCCCTTTCCGGTGGGCTTAGGGGCGGTTCCTCAAGCGTGATGCACCCTCTGCCGGGCGCTCTGCCAACCTGCTTCGGCGGGTTCTTCTGCCAGGCAACCTCTACCGGTGGAGGGGCGCATCATTTGACTCTTCTTGGCCGGGTGGTACCTCCGATTCTGCTCGACCTTGAAGGGAAAGGAAAAGGGTCGCATGCTTACGGTTCAATGGCGAATTCGTAGGCTGCGACCCTTTTCTCATGCCCGGTTTTTCGGTGCCCCCGGGCGGGCTATTTAGTTTTTGGGCTTCTCAGTACCGGGTTTCTCACCGGCGTTCTTTTCACCGGCGCTCTCATGGTCGACGGCATCTTCTGGGATGCGGGTGAACGCCTCCGTGGGGTCGTCTGCCCCAGCTGCGGCGGATACCCCAGCTGCGGCAGAAGAGTCAGTGGCGCCTCCGATGACGGGTTCGGTGGGCGCATCAGCCAGATTCTCGGCAGGAGCCTCGACGGGCACCTCCGCGACAATAGGTTCTTCTGAGGCGGGTACTTCCGCGGCCTTCTGCTCATCCTGAGCATCCACAGACTGCTCAGAAACAGGCTGCTCAGTAGCTACCGGCTCACCGTGCGCGGATTCCTTCTTCGCATCCTTGTGCGCGTCCTTATGTTCGAGCCTGTAGATGATGCGCGGTTCCAGGCGCTCAAAACCAATCTTGGAGCGCACCCAGTTCACGAAGCGGTCGATACGGTCCTCACCCTCGGTGGTTTCCGCAACCCGGTAGTTGCGCGGCAGCATCACGCTGTCGCTGAGCACGCGCGGGTACTCATCAATCTCCTGAATACCCGCCATGTACATGTTCTCGCGGAACTGGTGAGCGAACTCCTGCTGACCGAGGAACAGCTGGTCGGCGTAGGTTTTAGCCGCCAGGCGCTCGCTGTAGGCGTCCTTGGAGTCGCGAGCGCCCTTCTTGGAGCCGTAAATATCCCAGAAGTAGAAGTACACATTGTTCGCGATAATGGCGGAGATAATGCGGTTCTGCAGGTACACGAGGGAACCGACAGCGACCGCGCCAACAATCAGGAGCACCACGGCGAGCGGAGAAAGCGCAAAGTCAGACAGATTGCCGCGGTGGTTCGTGAACAGGCCAATCAGGTAGACGATGGTGACCACGACGATGGGCACACCGATGAACACCACGGCGAGCGGCGTCCAGATGTACAGCAGGCCGCGCAGAATCAGGCGGTAGTAGCTAATCGAGTCGCCCATCTGGATGGGGGTGGGCTTGACCGAGGAGTGGGCGCGCTTCATGAGCAGGCTGAAGATACGGTTGCTATCGATGCCGACCTTACGCAGCTTCGATTCGAGGGACGCACGTTTGAGGAAGACCCGGTAGTTTTCGAGGACGACGCGCTGGTCGGAGGTGAGCTTTTCGGGGTCGGGTAGGGCGTTGAGGTCCAAGCCGGCTTCGGTGAGGAGCTTGCTCCACAGTTCCAGTCGCGCCAGTTCGGAGGGTTTCGCCGCCGCCTGCGCCTGGTAGTTCTTGTAGGAGATGAAGATGGTGCTGGCACCAATCAGCAGGGTGATAAAGGGTGCTATCCAGTCTTTGAGTCCCATGGTGGCGTTCCTCCTTGATTGTGTGGAGCCGCTGGTTCCTCGGTCTTTTTCGGGCATCTTTTCGGGCGTGAGCCCACTGTTTTTACCGTACCACCGGCACCTGTGCTGAACCTTTAAATGCGCAGGTGGGTGCGTAAAAATAGCCCCGCCTCCCGATGCTCAACAGCATCAGGAGGCGAGGCTTACGTATGCGTATTAGTGCGCTGGTTTAGTGTTCAGCGGGCTTCATTTCGCGCGGCGCCTTGCGAATCATGAGGTAGCTGATAACAGCCATAACACCCATGAGCACGGCACTGAACGCGGAGCTCAGCACCACGCCGGAGTCGAAGGCGGCGAATGCGGAGGAGAGCAGCTGGTTTGCCTGCTCACCACCCACATGGCTTGCGACCGTCACGGCACCGCCGAGAGTTTCGTGGGCGTGGTCAGCGAGAGACTCATCCAGTCCGGAGGGTACGACCACGTTCGCGCGGTAGACGGCGGTGAGCATGCCACCAATGATGACGGTGCCGAGCACCGTACCTGTCTCGTAGGAGGTCTCCGAGATCGCGGATGCCGCACCAGCCTTACGCGGCGGCACGCTGGAGAGCATCAGGTCGTTCGAAATGGTCTGCGCAATACCGATGCCGGTACCGAGCACAATGAAGATCAGGATAATCACCAAGTCGTTGTGCGCACCCAGGAAGGCGAGCACCGCGAACGCGGCAGCGTGGAGCGCCAGACCGAAAGACACCACCTGCGCCGGGTGGAAGTGCACCGCCACGCGCGCAATCACCAGACCGGCGATAATGATCGCCAGGGTACCGGGAATCAGCAGCATACCGGCGTACATGGGCGGCAGACCGGAGACCAACTGCAGGTGCTGGGAGGCGAAGTAGATGAAGCCAACGTCCACCATCATGGAGATGAGGTTTGCGGTAATCGCGCCGGTGAACACGGTGTTGCGGAAGAGGCGCACATCCAGCATGGGCTGAATATCGTTCTTCTCGCGGTTGAGCTGACGCAGCACGAACAGGACAATGAAGCACAGGCCGGCAAGGATGGTGCTGATAGCCACCGCATCGAAACCAGCTTCGGAGGTGTGAGTCAGACCGAAGGTAATGCCGGTCATGCCGGTCATAATCAGCAGGATGCTCAGCGGATCCACCGGGCTGGGGTTCGGGTCCTTCGACTCGGGAACCATAATCGGGGCGAGAATCAGCAGAGGAATCAGAATCGGCACAGCGAGCAGGAACACCGAACCCCAGTCGAAGTGCTCCAGCAGGAAACCACCCACAATCGGGCCCAGCGCCGCACCCGCCGAGAAGCCCGAAGCCCACACGGCAATAGCGATGCGGCGCTCGGTCGCATCCACAAAGATATTGCGAATAATCGACAGGGTTGCCGGCATGAGCATGGCGCCAAAAATGCCAAGCAGGGCGCGGGCAACCACGAGCATCAGCGCGGAGGGCGCGAATGCCGCGAGCGCAGAGATTGCCGCGAAGCCGGTCGAGCCGATGAGCAGCAGCTTGCGGCGACCGATGCGGTCACCGATAGCGCCCATGGGCACGAGCAGGGCGGAGAGCACCAGGGAGTAGGAGTCAACGATCCACAGCTGCTCCGCGGAGGAGGGGCTCAGCGCCTTAGCGATTGCGGGCACCGCGAAGGCAAGCACTGTGTTGTCGATGGAGACCAGGAGCACCGGGAGCATGAGCACGCCGAGTGCCGCCCAGCGCTTGGTTTTCTGGTCGGGGGCGTGAATGGGCAGAGCCGTGGTGTGCGGGTTGTGATTCGTCATGGGTTGTTTTCGTGCGTCTATAAGGTGTCGGCTGATGCGGCGGACGCGGCGGCATCAGCTCGGCCTGTCTTTTGGGCTAGGTCTTTTAGTGAGGTTTTAGGGGTCCGGGCGGGTCCACAAACGAAGATTAACTATACCAACTGGACGGTATAGTTTCAAGCGGTTAGACTGGTACCCATGACCACCCCCAACCACCGCAAACAGCGCGCCAACAACTCCCTCGAACACATCCTCGACACCTACGTCGACCTGCTGATTCGCTCGGGAGAACGCGCCGCAACCCTCGACGCCGTCGCCACCGCCGCCAAGGTCTCCAAGGGCGGGCTACTCTACCACTTCTCATCCAAGAAGGCGCTCCTTGAGGCGCTCGCAGAACGCACCCTCACCCTGGCTGAAGAGGACTTCGCGGCGATGAAGCAGGCACCCGAGGGGGCAAGCGCCTACTACATCAATTCCTCCACGCCGGATAACACCCCGTTCGACCGTGCCCTCATTGCCCTCAGCCGCCTGGCGCAGAACAATAATGAGCTCGCCCAGCAGACCATGAGCCGCGTACAGGATGGCTGGCATGCGCTCGTCCTCGCTGAGCTGGGTGATGAACAGATCGCCCGCACCGTGCTGCTTCTGGGTGATGGCATGTACTACAACGCGGCATTCGGAGGCGACTCCGCCAGCCCGCAGAGGGCCGCAGCCATCGCGGCAGACCGAGCGGCACTCGAACGCGCCCTGCAGGTACTCAAGGCGGCGGCTCGTTAAACCACAAAAGCCACTCGACACAGCGGTTAAAGCCACAAGCTAAAACCGCTACCTCAAACCCTATTCTTCAGCGCCGGCGAGCACCCGGGGCTTAAACTGGAAGGGTACGTATCTACTCTTCAACCAAGGAGTTCCGATGATTTTCATTGCCGTAAAGTTCCCCGTCAAGCCCGAATACGCCGACCAGTGGATTGAGAAGACCCGCGCTTTCACCGAGGCAACCCGCGCCGAGGAAGGCAACAAGTTCTTCGAGTGGTCCCGCAGCATCGAGGACCCGAACGAGTTCGTTCTGCTCGAGGCTTTCAACGACGACGCAGCCGGCCCGCACGTGAACTCTGACCACTTCCAGCAGGCTCTGAAGGACATGCGCCCCATGCTGACCGCAACCCCGAAGATTGTTTCTCGCCTGATTGACGGCGAGGACTGGGACGCTATGGGCGAGCTGCAGATCGACTAGTTTGCTACACCCCGACTCTGCACCTAAAACTGCATAAGTAAACGTTGCATAGTTAGACCCTGGAGCGCCCCTCCACATTGTTCTATTGGACATGCCGGAGGGGCGCTTTGGTGTGTCCGGTACCTGAACTTTTTCCCCTTGACACGACGCGGATGGTACCGGTTTTCGGGTCAGCGGGTGCCTTGCGTGCATTTTTACCCTATTAACCCCTTAAAATGGGTAGAGTATGCACACCTATCGATACCCATTCGCACAGGAGGCCTGAATGAGCATCGCATCCCAGCCTCTTCCCGGCGCAGTCGCCACTGAAGAGCACAACGACGTGGACCACACCTCTGTATCTCTCGCTGTCTCAACCGTGATTCTAGCTTTGCGCCCCAAGGAAAATGAGACCCACCCGACCCTGTGGCTGCCGCTGGTTCGCCGCCTCCGCGAGCCCTATAAGGGTCAGTGGGCGCTTCCCGGCGGTCCGCTCAACCCGAATCTTTCTCTGGAAGAGGCTGCCGCTTCGACCCTGAAGCGTGCCACCAACCTGCAGCCCGGCTACCTGGAGCAGCTCTACGCATTCGGTGACGTTCTACGCACCCCCGAGGCGCGTGCCGCCCGCGTTGTCGGCGAGCCCGACCCGGCGCCCGGCGCCGATCACGAGCGTGTGGTTTCCGTGGTGTACTGGGCTTCGATTCCCGCCACCGAGGTCGCGAACACTCGCGTGCACGAGAACATCCGCTGGTTCCCGGTGGATGAGCTGCCCGAGCTGGCCTTCGACCACAACGAAATCATTGAGTACGCACTCTACCGCCTGCAGAACAAGGTCGAGTACTCGCGTATTGCGCACTCGTTCCTGGGTGAGGAGTTCACCCTGGCGCAGCTGCGTGAGGTGTACGAGGCGATTCTGGGTCGCACCCTGGACCCGGCGAACTTCCGCCGCCAGATTGCGGCATCGAAGTCGATTATTGACACCGGCCGCCGCGTGGAGGGCACCCGCCACCGCCCGCCGCGCCTGTACCGTTACAACGACGCTCAGGCGTACGCGGATGCGGGCCCGCTGGGCATGTACCGTGAACGCCACGAGGCGTAATAGCGTTTCGCATGTTGTACGCGCGCAGATTTAGTACCTAAAAGGAGGGGCGGCACCGCTTGGTGTCGCCCCTCCTTTTGCGTTCTCTAGGGGGTATCAGCACTTGTCAGAAGGTTTTACAGGAGGGTGTTTGACGCAACACCCGCGCGCTCCCTATGCTTGAGCCATCAGCTCTCTATCCGCGCTACCCCACCGTGGGGGTAGCCTAAGAGACTGAACATATCGATTGACCGAAGCCACCCAAGGCACGACCGGGGTGGTATTCGGAATCTAGGAGGCATCAAAGAAATGACCCACCGAGCATAAGCCCGGACTCAGAAAAATTTTTCGCGCGCTCACGCAGCTATTTGCGCAGACATATTCCCCTGCGCACGTCCATTTTTCTGCGTGTCTCCATCAGCGCGCACGCACCCGGGCACAGGTACATCCACCGTTACGCTCGGGTTTTTTCATGCCTTCAGGCCTTCATGTGCGCTGGCAGGAATCCGAGCACCTACTCGAAGGAACTCGGCCCATGCCACACCACATTACACTCGACCATATTTCGTACGCACACCCGAGCCAGCCCCCACTTTTCACAGACCTTTCCGCGGTATTTTCTGCGCCACTCACCGGGCTTATCGGCGATAACGGCGCCGGAAAAACTACCCTCTTCAGACTTATTCTTGGCGACATAAATCCTAGTCAAGGCATAATCAGCACCCCACAGCGCATAGCGTACCTACCGCAAGATTTAGGGTTGAGTGGGCATCAGCATCTTGCCGATATTTTTGGAATTACAAAAATACTGCAGGCGCTTGATGCGCTGGAATCGGGCGACTATTCCCCCAGCCTTTACGACACCATAGGCGACGCCTGGGATATTGAAGAACGCACCCTCGCAGCCCTTGCCGAACATGGTTTTGGTCCTGCCCTCACTACGACCGATACACAGGCCCGTCGCAACCTTCTGATGCGTCCCCTTAGCACCTTTTCAGGTGGCCAGACGGTCACAGCCGCACTCACCGCGCTTCTGTATTCAGACCCAGAGTTCATTCTGCTCGACGAACCGACGAACAACCTGGACTCCGCAGCGAAAGCCCAGCTCTTCACGACACTGGAGGCGCTACCCTGCCCGGCGCTGATTATTAGCCACGACCGTGACCTGCTGGAGCGCGTGAACGTAATTGCCGAGCTTCATGCCGACCGCCAGGGGCTAGCTCATCTGCGCCTCTTCGAGGGTAACTACAGCACATACCGGCAGGCACTGGAGACCGAACAGCAGGCAGCTCAGCGTCGCGTGACCGAGGCGAAGAATGAGGCGCGTAAGGCTGTGCGTGAGCGTGCCGAGAACCAGATTAAGCTCGATCGCAACGCCCGCCGAGGTCGCGAATTTGAGCGGTCAAAGCGGAAACCTGGCATGGCTATGGGCCTGGATAAAAACAGTTCAGAGCGCTCTGCCGGGAAACTTCACACAGCCCACGAAAGCATGGTGGCGGATGCGCGGGCGGCAGTTGGAGAAGCCCAAGAGAACCTGCGCATGCAGGAGCGTATCTATCTGGAACTTGCTCAGGATGCGCTCCCATTGGGGCGGAAGGTACTGGAATTACATCGGGTGAAGAACGACTCTTGCGCGTCTACACCGCAGAGCGCCGACCTTAAGAATGCATACACCCAAAACACTGTTTCACGTGAAACACAACCTTATAAAGTTGATTATCTGCTTCAAATCCAAGATTTTCCCGAGGTTCTTATCCTGACCGGACCCGAACACCTGCACATCACGGGAGCAAACGGCAGTGGCAAGACTGTGCTTCTCAATGCGATAGCGCACGCGAATGACCCTGATTACCGTTCCCCAGTGCCGCCTGCATACCAAGTGCTCTACCGCCTGGACAACACCGCATACCTGCCGCAGCGCATCATCCTCGACCCGGAGCTCACCCTCCTTGAAACCGTACAGAGGGCGAATCCCGGTGCGAGTGAACAGCATCTGCGTGACCAGCTGGCGCGCCTGCTCTTCCGTCGCGAAAGCGTACATCAGTGCATTGGGGATTTATCCGGAGGTGAGCGCTTCCGTGCCGCGGTGGCGCAGGTGCTTCTGGCCAACCCGGTGCCGCAGCTACTCATATTGGATGAGCCGACGAATAACCTCGACATTTCTTCGGTGGATTGGCTGGTGCAGGCGCTCGAAGCATACACCGGTGCGCTCATCGTGGTGAGCCATGATGAGGACTTCTGCCGCCGCATCCGCATTGACCGCACACTCAACCTTTCAACAAAAACTCTCGGGAAGGAACCATTCGGGGAATCAGCATGCTGAATCTTCTCCTACATGGGAGGGTGTTTGACTCAGCACCCACACAGTTTCTATGCTTGAGCCATCAGCTCTCTATCCATGTTGCCCCACCACGGGGGTAGCTGGCGGAGCTGAACGTATCGTTTGGCCGAAGCCACCCAAGGCGCGACCGGGGTGCTCTTCGGAATCTAGGAGGCATCAAAGAAATGACCCACCGAGCATAAGCCCGGACTCAGAAAAATTTTTCGCGCGCTCACGCAGCTATTTGCGCAGACATATTCCCCTGCGCACGTCCATTTTTCTGCGTGTCTCCATCAGCGCGCACGCACCCGGGCACAGGTACATCCACCGTTACGCTCGGGTTTTTTCATGCCTTCACACCTTCACGTGCGCTGACAGGAATCCGAGCACCTACTCGAAGGAACTCGGCCCATGTCATTTCACATTACACTCGACCATATTTCGTACGCGCACCCGAGTGAGCCTCCACTTTTTGTGAACCTTTCGGCGGTGTTTTCGGCACCTCTGACCGGACTCATTGGCGATAATGGTTGCGGAAAAACAACCCTTATGAGGTTGATTTTGGGCGATTTGACCCCGGATTCCGGTTCTTTGGCGGTGCCGGAGCGCATGGCGTATCTGCCTCAGGATTTGGGTCTGGATCGGGAACAGACCCTCGCCGAGCTCTGTGGAATCTCCGAGATTCTGTGGGCACTGCAGGCAGTGGAATCCGGCGAATACTCCCCCGAACTCTACGACACTATTGGCGATAACTGGGACGTTGAGGAGCGCACCCTCACCGCCCTGGCCACCTACGGGTTCACCCCGGGGACCCAGGTGGACCGCGATAACCCCGATACCGTTCGCGCACTCTTTGCCCGCCAGATGCACAGCTTCTCCGGTGGCGAGGCGGTCATTGCCGCACTTGCCTCACTGATGGTTTCTGACCCCGAGTTCATTCTGTTGGACGAGCCGACCAATAACCTAGACTCTGCGGCGAAGGCTCAGCTCTTCACGGCACTGGAAGCGCTGCCCTGCCCGGCGCTCATTATTAGCCACGACCGCGACCTATTGGAGCGCATGCACGTGATTGCGGAGCTTCACGCCGACCGGCAGGGGCTGGCTCATCTGCGCCTCTTCGAAGGCAACTACAGCACCTACCGCCAGGCGCTGGACACCGAACAGCAGGCAGCTCAGCGTCGCGTGAGCGAGGCGAAAAACCGGGTACGTTCTGCGCACCGTGAGTGGGTGCATGCGCAGGAGATTATTTCGAAGAACATGGCGCAGGTGTGGAAGGACGACCAGCCGGATACGATTCTTGCCCTCGCCAAGGATGCCTCACGGCAGGCGGCGGCGAAGCTTCGAGTTCTGCGCGTCGGCAAGCAGGAGCAGGCTCAGGAGGAATACCAGAACGCGCAGAATGAGGTCCGCGTGCAGGAGAAAATCTATGCCGAGCTGAGCCAACAACCCCTACCCGCGGGACGTAAGGTGCTGGAGCTGAGCAGGGTTGATTCTCGCTGTGTTGACTCTCGGGTTTCACGTGAAACATTTGCCATTCAGCAACCCACCAAGGTTGATTCTCTGCATATTTCACCCGCCGGGGCTGATAGCGAGAGCCAGCAGGGAACCCCGGCGGAGCGCCCCGAGCACCTGATTCTCAGCGGCCCCGAGCACCTGCGCATCACCGGCGCAAACGGCAGCGGCAAGACCACCCTCCTTGAGGCAATTGCCCACGCCGGCGACCCGGAGTACCGCTCCCCCGTGGAGCCCGCCTACCGCGTCGAGTACTGCATCGAGGGGGCGTACATTCCTCAGCGCATCACCCTCGACCCGGAGCTCACTCTTCTGCAGAGCGTGCAGCGGGCTAACCCTGGCGTGAGCGAACAGCATCTGCGTGACCAGCTGGCGCGGCTACTGTTCCGTCGCGAAAGCGTGCACCATAAGACCAGTGAGCTCTCCGGTGGTGAGCGGTTCCGCGCCGCGGTGGCGCAGGTGCTTCTGGCTGACCCTGTGCCGCAGCTGCTCATGTTGGATGAGCCGACGAATAACCTCGATATTTCTTCGGTGGATTGGCTGGTGCAGGCGCTCGAAGCCTATACCGGCGCGCTCATTGTGGTGAGCCATGATGAGGATTTCTGCCGCCGCATCCGCATTGACCGCACGCTGGCGCTCTAGGGTTCCGCGCCCAACCCCGCGGGCAACTTCTGAATACAACAAACGGGTGCCCAGCACCTCCGAATGTGGAGGCGCCGGGCACTCACCATGGCAGCAGTCGGGACACATTCACCCAACTTCGCAGACCGCCTACTATTTATGTAACAAACCATCCTCGATAGTTACATATTTGTCACTAAAACCCATCTTATTTGTAATTAATGTCCCGCATGAGGCTCAAAATGTCACTCCAGGAATTACAATATGTACATGTATACGCCTGAAGAACTAACACAAACACTCAACGAGCTACGGCTTCTAGGCAGAGACAGCCTGACCGTAGAGGTTAAATCAGCCCACATGGGTTACCCCTCTTCCGTGGCGGAAACTATCTGTAGCTTTGCTAACCTTCCCGACGGAGGCACAATCATATGCGGTGTCGACGAATCTCAGGAGTTTGCACCTGTAGGTGTTTATGATGTTGAAGATTTGCGGGCAAAGATTATTGATGCTGCTCAAAATCTTAAGCCAAAAATCGTAGTAGAAACCGACGATATAACTTTGGATGGCCATCAGCTACTCATCGTAACCGTTCCGGGTCTGCCGGTGCAGGAACGTCCCTGCTTCAAAGGTAATATAGCCTACCAACGGCTCGGGGATGGTGACTACCCAATGGATGGCTACGCGCTCAGTCTAATGTACGCGCAGCGCCACAAACCACACAATGACCTACAATCAATTCCCAACACATCCAGTGAAGATTTGGACAAATCCTACACCGAGGATTTCCTACACCAGGTGCGTCTTTCCTCAGCGCGTCTACGTAATGACTCCGACGCGGAGATCCTGCGCAAACGCAACGTCATTGATGCCCATGACGAGTTGACCTTAGCCGGGCTATGCGCCCTGGGTGATTACCCGCAGCAATTCTATGCTGGGGCAAGCATTATCGGCATAGTTTCTGTAAGCGGCAACGCCCGCAATGATGACCGTTTTCGAAGTGAAGGCCCTATTCCCGCCATGCTTGAAGATACCCTTGCATGGCTTATGCGCAACATCAAGAACCGCACCGTCACAGCTCCCAATGGTGCGGGGCTCATCGATCAGCCAGAAATCCCCCTGGTAGCTCTCCGTGAGTTCGTGGCTAACGCACTCGTCCACCGGAGCTATGAACGGGATGCATCCGGAAAATTTATACAGATTTTTATCAAACGCGGCCGTATTGAAATCATCAGCCCTGGCGGTTTTTGGGGCATCCTGCCGAGTCAGGTAGGCCTCGTGCATCGCCCCGCGGCTGTAAACGAGGCGCTCTATGCTATCTGCCAGAACATTCGTCTCAGTGACGGTCACCGACTAATCGAAGGCGAAGGCGGCGGTATCCTAGCTGCACAACAGGCCCTGGTTGATGCCGGGTTGCGTAAGGCGCATATTATCGATGAGGGTATCCAGGTACGCGTCATTATCTACCGCCCTGCCGATAACACGCAGCCTACGAGCATAATGGAGGTATCCTCGCCTCCTCAACGTGCTGAGATACCGGAAAATCTATCCCCCACGGAATCCCAGGTGTACGTTGCTTTGACCCGTGGACCCGCTACCGTCGCTGATATCGCGGAAAACACCGAGTTGAGTACACGGCAGGTACGTTACGCGCTACCCAAGCTAATCCAGCGAGGTTTGGTAGAGCAAAAAGCACGTTCGGGACGCCGCGGTTTGGTGTACCGCACGCTGGCGCTCTAGGGTTCCACGCCCAACCCCGCTGGGCAACACCTGAATACAACAAACGGGTGCCCGGCACCTCCGAATATGGAGGCGCCGGGCACCCGTTTCAGTTATCTCACCGCGGCTACGTCACCGCGCTGGCGAAAACTTAGATTAGAGGACCAGGCCCTTGGTCTGGGACACTGCGCGCTCGAAGCGAGCCTGAACGTCAGCCCAGTTCACAATGTTCCAGAATGCCTTGACGTACTCGCCCTTAACGTTCTGGTAGTCCAGGTAGAATGCGTGCTCCCACATATCCAGCTGCAGAACGGGGATCAGCGCAACGGAGATGTTGCCCTGCTGATCGTAGAGCTGCTCGATGATGAGGCGCTTGCCGACGGTGTCCCATGCGAGGATTGCCCAGCCAGAGCCCTGAATGGTCAGTGCAACGTTGGTGAAGTGCTCGCGGAACTTGTCGAAGGAGCCGAAGAACTCGTCGATTGCTGCTGCCAGCTCGCCGGTGGGCTTGTCGCCACCCTCGGGGGACAGGTTGTTCCAGAAGATGGAGTGGTTGGTGTGGCCACCCAGGTTGAATGCCAGGTCCTTGGAGAGCTTGGAGACGTTGCCGTATGCACCGTTCTCGCGTACCTCTTCGAGCTGCTCAAGAGCTGCGTTAGCGCCTGCAACGTATGCTGCGTGGTGCTTGTCGTGGTGCAGCTCCATGATCTTTGCGGAGATGTGGGGCTCGAGCGCCGCGTAGTCGTAGGGGAGCTCGGGGAGAGTGTACTTTTCAGCCATGATGATGCCTTTCATTAGAAAACTTGGCTCGTATTAAAGATTACCAGCGTAGCGTTTACTTTACGTTTCACGAATTGGGGAGCGTCACATTTATGTAAGACCTCGCTCGAGCCTGTGGATTTTAGCCGGAGACTTTTCCCCACAGCTGTGGATAACCCTGTGTATCAACAGGTTTTTCTGGCTCGATACCCTATTCTGCCTTGAAATACCGGGCTATGCACTCATGTGAATAACAGTGCTGTAAGTTCTCCACACTGTGGATAACTACTGTGGATAACATCTCTTTTTGGGGATGTGCAGGGGATAAACTACAGAATTTTTGCTTCCGTTCGGGGTGCTTTTTCCCTCTACTAGCCAAAATATTGAGTCCCCAAAGGGGTTCTGAACAGCCTTACACACCTCCTTGCACCGGAGGCGGTGGATTAAGTGCACAGGGTTATCCACAGGTGTGGAAATTCTCGGGTTCCGCGGATTTAAAGGTGAAAACCCCTTCTGTTTAAGAACTGCCTCTCGGTTTTAACGCCCGTAGAAGCCTGTAATTACAAGAATTTCCCTGCTGCACCCTCATTTTTAACGCTCAGCAAGCTCGATACCGCCTCCATAAAATCACACGCGTGTAAGTTCTCCACACTGTGGAAAACCTCTGTGGATAACCATTTCGGCACGATACGGCACAGTAGAACTGCAGCCGCACGGTACAGATGTGCACACCGCCTCATACAGCCCTCCCCCGGCTCCCGCAGCTCCCTTGTCGGCGCACCTACATGAGGGCAAAAGAAAAGAGCACCCGATCATTGGATGCTCTTAGAGTGAGTTGATAGATATTCGAGTTAAAAAGATACGGTACGGAATGCAGCCCAACCACGAACTGCACCCGCACCGCACATCCGTCGGTAGAAATACGAGTTACTCGTACACCGACGACAATCACCGATAAATAGAGAGTCGAACCTATCGAAGCGAGCTTCCGGTCTCGCCTCGGAGGCTTCCTTCGACCCCGTTATGTAATTAGTGTACACGGTTTCATTACGGTTGCAAAGCCAAAACCGTGATTTTCTTAAAATTTTTGTTATCGTTTCGTTATTTTTCACCCCTGGCAACCTCTTTGCACCCCTCAGAATTTTCATTCACACCCCTAAAACCCTTGATATTCCGCGGAATTCGGCTCGATGCACGAGTGTGCTTCTTGGTACGTTCTCATCTATACTTGTACCGGAAATCTTTTTAAATATGTCGTGTATCACCTACCTACCCAAGGTTTTTGCAGTCACTGCGTGCAAAAAGATGACCCTAGCACCCTCTAAAAAATTAGCACCAAAGTGTCAATCATTACTTGACCGTACCAATTTCAGGTTGCGAGTAAGACCTTTCGCTACAATGGGTGCCAACACACCGCATCTCCCCTTAATAAGGGAGCTCCATATCCGATAAAAGAGGAACCAATCCCGTGTCCACACCAACCACGTCTGCGCAGCGGTCCGAAAATACCGCACACAGCGAATCCATCCAGTGGCTCTCCCCCCAGGAGCGAGAAGGCTGGCTCTTTATCAGCTCCATCATTTTCAACCTCACCCGCAAGCTGGAAAACCAGCTGCAGACCGAAGCCGGTATTAGCTTCGTTGAATACATGGTGCTCGCGATGCTCTCCGAGTCCAAGGACAATTCCTTGACCATGACCGAGCTGGCAATTACCACCAACACCCTCCCGGCACGCCTCTCCCGCGTCGTGGCACGCTTGGAGAAGGACGGATACGTCCGCCGCTCCCTCAGTGCAGAAGACCGCCGCGTCAGCATCTGCCACCTGCTCCCCGCAGGCGAACAGAAGGTGCAGGAGGTCGCACCCGGCCACGTGAACGAAGTACGCCGCCAGATTTTCGACCACCTCACCACCGAGCAGGTTGAGCACCTCGCAGAAATCGGCGAGGCAGTCCTCGGCAACACCCCCTCAAACGTCATCTCCATTGATGCGCTCAAACGTGGGGACTACCCCACACAATAACCTCCTCCACCTGCCCTGCGGGTGAGAGTTGAGAGAACCAGAGATAAGGCACATTCCCACCGGGAACGTGCCTTATCTCTTTAACAGATCTCTTGATCAGACTCGTGTAGCCGCGAGCGCTACGGCACGCGCGAACCTTAAAACCCCTAAAGTAGCCTCAAAGTAGTCCCACGCACCGTCATCTGCGAAGAATTTTTAAAAATTTTTTACGCCGTAACGCACCGCCCAGAAACGCCGGATTATCAGCTACCGGACACAAATGCATCGTGCATGTGCGTGGGAAATCCATGCGCCTCATACTGCCTTAAACCGCGAAATATCAAGGGAACACACTCAATACCACCCAAACCAAAGAGTATATTCAGGTCACCCACACTAAGGGTAGTGGTGACAATATGTCAGGGATACCTCATCTGCCCCACCGATTAGCCTTTTCTCTCTGTACACGACCCACTGCACACCGTACGATAAATACCAACAGGTTGCACCGCGCCATCCGGCGCCTACGAAGCAATCACCATATAAGGAGAAACCATATGTCTAAGTCTTTCTACGACCTTCTGAACGAGCAGATCGGCCACGAGTTCGCAGCATCTCACCAGTACCTGTCCATGGCTATCTGGCTCGACGGCGAAGACCTGCCCCAGCTGGCTAAGTTCTTCTACCGCCAGTCCCTCGAGGAGCGCGAGCACGCACTCATGATGGTTCAGTACAAGCTGGACCGCGGCCACAAGGTCGAGATCCCCGCTGTTCCCGCCGTCAAGAACGACTTCGAGAACGTCCAGGAAATCGTTGACATGTCCCTGGCACAGGAGAAGGTTGTCACCGGTCAGATCGAGGCACTGTTCTCCGCAGCACGCGCTGAGAACTACGCACTGGGCGAGCAGTTCATCCTCTGGTTCCTGAAGGAACAGGTTGAGGAAGTTGCAACCATGGAGACCCTCGTGACCGTTGTAAAGCGCGCAAACGGCAACCTCTTCGATCTGGAGAACTACGTTGCACGCGAGCTGGGCGACGACCACGGCCAGGAGTCCGGCGCACCCGCAATCGCAGGCGCATAATCTCGCATTCGTGCGGCTAGGCCCCTAGCCGAACCCGCAGAATAGCTGCAGAATATTAAACGTTCCGCCCTCACCGCACACCGCAGTGGGGGCGGAACGTTTATGCATTTAACACCTGAAAACTCACCACAGTGCACCGTCCAGGAGCTAAAAGCCGCCAGCGGGTACTCGAATACTCATACAGCGCAGAGTAAACTTAAAAGCCTTAGATGCCGCATAATACCGCGGCAGAAAGAGGAGAGAATGACTCACACCAATCCAGATACCCTCAGCCGCGGCTCATATAGCAACTCACGCCGCGTAGCCGACATTCTGCGTGCCGAATCCGTCGGCGGTACCGTCCTGCTCATCGCAACGGTGCTGGCAGTAGTACTCGCCAACACCCCCGCATCCAGCTTCTACTTTGGTCTGCGAGACACCGTTGTTGGCCCGGTCATCCCCGGTTTCAACCACCTGCAGATGAGCATCGGCACCTGGGCGGCAGACGGTCTGCTCGTCGTTTTCTTCTTCCTCACCGGCCTGGAGCTGAAGAAGGAATTCGTGATTGGTGACCTCAAGTCGCCGTCGACCGCTATCGTGCCGATTGCGGCCGCTTTCGGTGGCGTGGCGGTGCCCGCAATTATCTACACGGCACTGAATTTCACCAGCCCCACCGCACTGCACGGCTGGGCAATCCCCACCGCAACCGATATTGCGTTTGCGGTGTCCGTTCTCGCCGCCGTGGGCACTTTCCTCCCCTCGGCGATGCGCGTCTTCCTGCTGACCCTGGCTGTTGTCGACGACCTCATCGCAATCTGCATTATCGCGATTTTCTACACCAATGACTTCCACGGCGAGTACCTGCTCTTCGCGCTGATTCCCCTCGCCCTGTTTGCGTTTATCGCATACCGTGGCGAGACCATGCTGCACCTGAAGCCTCTCGCCGCATGGGTTCTGCTTCTGCCCCTGGGCATTATCACCTGGGCGCTCTTCCTCGAGTCCGGTATTCACGCCACCATTTCCGGCGTGGTTCTGGGCTTCCTGGTGCCCGTGAAGATGTCCGCACGCTCCGAGGCAGCGCACGCAGAACACGGCCTGGCGGAGGTGCTGGAGCACCGCTTCCGCCCCCTCTCTACCGGCATCTGCGTGCCCATCTTCGCGTTCTTCAGCGCGGGTGTGGCTGTAGGCGGCTTTGAAGGCCTCGGACGTGCCCTCACCGACTCCGTGGCGGTCGGCATCATGGTTGCGCTGGTTGCAGGTAAGACCATCGGTATTTTCGGTACTACCTGGCTCGTGACCCGCTTCAAGAACGCTAACCTCGACCCGGACGTCGCCTGGATTGACGTGGTCGGCCTGGCTGCAACCGGTGGTATCGGTTTCACCGTGTCCCTGCTGGTCGCTGAGCTGTCCTTCCCGCACGGCTCCCCGCACACTGAGGACGCAAAGATTGCGATTCTCGTCGGCTCTGTTCTGGCTGCCGTTGTGGGCGCAGCTATCCTGTCTCGCCGTAACAAGCACTACCGTGCCCTGGCTGAGAAGGAAAGCGTGGACGCTGACGACAACGGTATTCCGGACGTCTTCGAGGGCACCTACCGTGACCCGAAGGCTGAGCCGACCCAGAACTCCTAAGGTCTAGCACCTTCCCTACACCCCGATTCCCGCTGATCATGATGTCTCACCGCACTACCTCACGTCGCCGTCCAGCACGAGCAGAGCAGGCGCCCGCGCCTCCCTCAAGGTATGCAGAGATATCAGCACGCGTGGTGATCGGGGTGTATTCTTTTGCCGCGCTTCTGACTACGTTCGCGTGGATTATTACTCCTCTGCGGCACGGCCGCGGCTTCACCTGGTGGGAAGTCACCGCCGATCTGCTGAATATCCCCTCCACGCACACTCTGCCCAGCGCCATTACGATGATTGTGATGGTTTCCGGGCTGATTGTGCGCAAGCGTGCCGCCCTCATTGCCGCCATTGTTTTTCAGATGCTGGGTGTGCTGCTTGCGACCCATAGCGCCTTCACGCTGGTGTTCCCTGAGGGAATCATGCATAAGGACCGTATTTTCTCCTCGACGGTCGATACGCTCTCCATCGTGTTTGCGTGTGTGCTGGTGCCGTTCCTTTTCTCGATTCGTTCGGCGTTCCCGGCGCGTATTGGTCGCCTCTCGTGGGCGGGTGCGGCGTCTACGGCGGTGGGTGGCATCCTGCTGACTACGCTGGTTCTCTGGTACCTGTGCCGTATCGGTGTGTGGGAGCCGCTGCGTTCCGTCACCCCGTGGGAGCTGCTGATGCACGGCATGGGTATTGAGCGTACCCATCCTGGCGTGTGGGCTGCCGATGTGGTGGGTTTCTTGGCGTCGTTCGGTTACGGTGCTTCGCTGGTTGCGGCGCTGTACCTGTTGGCGCGTGGTTACCGCGCCCCGGACGCGTGGACCGGCGAGAAGGAGCTGAAGATTCGCGCCCTGCTGCAGCAGTACGGTGCCAATGATTCGCTCTCCTATTTCGCGACGCGTCGCGATAAGCAGGTGGTTTTCTCTCCGGATCAGAGGGCGGCGATTACGTACCGTTCGGTCGGTTCGGTATGTTTGGCGTCGAGTGACCCGGTGGGTGACCCGGATTCGTGGGATGCCGCGATTGAGCAGTGGATGTTGCAGGCGCGTAGCTACGGCTGGGTTCCTGCGGCGCTGAGCGTGAGTGAGGCGGGCGCGCGCGCCTACAACCGTGCGGGCCTGTCGATTATTCAGATGGGTGAGGAGGCGGTCCTGGAGGCGGACCGCTTCACGCTCAATGACACATCGATGCTGCCGGTGCGTCAGGCGGTTCAGCGTGTGCGTCGTGGCGGGTACACGGCGCAGATGCGTCGCTTTGCGGAGCTGGATGAGCAGCAGCGTCAGCAGGTGGCAGAGAATATTTCGGCGTGGCGTCATGGCCGCGTGGAGCGCGGTTTTTCGATGGCTCTGAACCGTGTGAATGATCCGGCGGATTCGTCGTCTCTGCTGGTCTCGGCGCATGATGAGGCCGGTCAGATGGTGGCTCTGCTGTCGTTCGTTCCGTGGGGTCCGACCGGTCTGTCGCTGGATGTTATGCGCCGCTCCCCCGAGGCACCTAATGGTGTGGTGGAGTTTATGGTGGCGTCGCTGATGGAGCAGGCGGCGTCGCTGGGTGTACGTCGGGTGTCGCTGAATTTCGCGATGTTTGGCCATATTTTTGAGGCTGCCGATCAGGTGGGCGCTTCGGCGTGGAATCGTTTGGCGTCTCGTTCTTTGGGCGTGCTGGATCGTTTTCTGCAGTTGCGCCGTCTGTATCGTTTCAATCTGAAGTTTGCCCCGCTGTGGGTTCCTCGTTTTTTGGCGACGGAGCCGACGTTGGCGATGGTGAATGTGGTGGTTGCTGCGGGTATGGCGGAGGGCTTTTTGCCGAATCTGTCGGCTCGCCGTTTGCAGGATCAGGAGCAGGTTCTTTCTGGGGATGAGTTGGAGGCTCTTCGCCAGTTGCAGGTATCTGCTGTGGAAGAGCTTCCTGAGGTGTCACGCAGTGATCAGACTCAGCATCGTCTGCGCCATTTGGAGGCGCTGCGTTCGGCGGGTATGGAGCCGTATCCGCTAGGCGGCGTTTTGGGTGGTGCTGGTACCTCTGTGCTGGGTGTGAAGGATGCCCTGCGTATATTCTCTTCTGAAAATATTCCTGATTCGGAATTTATGGTTTCGGGGCGTATTCGCGCGCTTCGCAACCATGGTGGAGTCCTCTTCGCAACCCTGATTGAAGGGGGCGAAACCCTGCAGGTCGTCATGGAACGAGCCCTGGTGGGCGAGCGCCTGTTGAGCCTCGCCTCCCGCAACCTGGATACCGGTGACATCATCACCGTGCAGGGCACCTACGGGGTGAGCCGCAACGGCACTCGATCGCTGATTACATCCTCCTGGCGCATGGCGTCGAAGAGCCTGCACCCCATCCCCTTTGATTCGTTTACCGACCCGGAGGCGCGTCTGCGTCGCCGTTCCACGGACCTTTTGGTGCATCCGGATCAGATGCAGAATCTGCGCCTGCGCACGGCGGTGATTAAGGCGCTACGTACCCGCCTGGATGCGGAGGGTTTCCTTGAGGTGGAGACCCCGATTCTGCATACGGTGCACGGTGGTGCGAGCGCGCGCCCGTTCCGCACGTATATCAATGCGTACGGTGAGGATTTGACGCTGCGTATTGCGCCGGAGCTGTATCTGAAGCGTCTGGTGGTAGGCGGTAGCGGTCCGGTGTATGAGTTGGGTCGCGATTTCCGTAATGAGGGTGCTGATGCGACCCATAATCCGGAGTTTACGGTGCTTGAGGCGTACCGCCCGTATGCGGATTATGTGCAGATGCGTGAGTTAACGGAGCATCTGATTAAGGATGCCGCGCAGTCGGTGTTTGGTTCGGTGTCTTTGCCTCTGGGTCATAAGGCGTCGAGCGAGCGCGTTGTGCGTGATGTGTCGGGTCCGTGGCGTGTGGTGTCGGTGTGTGATGCCCTGTCGGAGGCGCTGGGTCGCTGTGTGGATGTGCAGACGGATTTTGAGGAGTTGCTGGCTTTGGCGCAGCAGCACGGTGTGCGTGTTCACGAGGGTATGGGTCCGGGCGCGATTGTTGAGGAGCTGTATGGTGAGCTGGTTGAGGCGCATACGGTGGAGCCGACGTTCTATACAGATTTCCCGGCGGAGACGAGTCCGCTTGCGGCACCGCATCGCAGTGTTCCGGGTTTGGCGGAGCGTTGGGATTTGGTGATCAACGGTATGGAGATGGGTTGCGCTTACTCGGAGCTGGCGAATCCTCTGGTGCAGCGTGAGCGCTTGACGGAGCAGTCGTTGAAGGCGGCTTCGGGCGATTTGGAGGCGATGGAGGTGGATGAGGATTTCCTCTACGCTTTGGAGACGGGTATGCCGCCGACGGGTGGTCTGGGTCTGGGCGTGGACCGTTTGGTGATGCTGTTGACTCAGACGCAGATTCGTGGGGTGTTGTCGTTCCCGTTTGTGAAGCCGGAGCGTTCGTAGCCCAACCGAGGCCCCCGCTTCTTCGCTAAGCCCGGTGCGAGGTTTTATGCCTTGCGCCGGGCTTTTCACGCCCGCCTCCACGCCCGTCCCGTCCGTATCGGCAACACCCGCACGGAGCCTATATTTAATCTGCCCATATATTAAGTATTCGTTACATTTTGGTTTGGTCCCCTTTTTTAAGTTGCCGAGCGGGGGACGTACCCGACACAATGAGGTGACTAATCATGCGGAGTGTATCTGTCTCCGCTACGCGGCATGAGTCCGCACCACCCAGCAATGTAGCCCACACGTTATCCGCCTTCCGGGTTTGAGCGTGCGGGCTTTTTGCTTTCAAGATTGGAGTACCGAGTGGATTTTCTTCTGAATATCATCGGGGACATTAATGAGCAGACTGCGGGACTGACTTCCTCCGTGGATGCTGTGCAGAACTGGATGTGGAGTAACTTCCTCTACTACGCTCTGATTGCGGCTGGTCTGTACATTACGATCCGTACTCGCGGTGTGCAGTGGCGTTCCATTAAGGAAATGGTTCGTGTCCTGGGTGACCCGGTTGCTCGTGAGGCTGACGGTAAGAAGAGCATTTCTTCGTTCCGTGCGTTTACTGTTTCGGCTGCTTCTCGTGTGGGTACCGGTACTGTTGCGGGTGTTGCTTTGGCTATTGCTATGGGCGGCCCGGGTGCTGTGTTCTGGATGTGGGTCATTGCTGCTGTTGGTGCGGCGTCCGCTTTTGCGGAGTCCCTTCTGGGTCAGCTGTACAAGGAGCGCGGTAAGGATTCCTATATTGGTGGTCCGGCGTACTACATGAAGCGCGGCCTGAATGCTCGTTGGATGGGTTACATCTTTGTGGCGTTCATTGTGATCACTTACGCGTTTGTGTTTGTGGCGGTTCAGACGAATGCTGTGGTGGATGCTACGGCGAACTCGTTCAACATTGACGTTTCGGGTACTAACTCGATGGGCTTCCGCATCACTATTGGTCTGATTATGGTGGCGCTGACTGCGGCTATTATTTTCGGTGGTATTCGCGCGATTTCTTCGGTGACTGAGTGGCTGGTGCCGATTATGGCGGTGCTGTATCTGCTGCTGGGTCTGCTGGTTGTTCTGCTGAACATCACTGAGGTTCCGAATATGTTGCTGATGATTTTCCAGGGTGCTTTCGGCATTAAGGAGTTCGTGACCGGCGGTACCATGGGTGCCGTGATTTGGGGTATGAAGCGCGGCCTGCTGACTAACGAGGCGGGTATGGGTACTGCTCCGAACGCTGGCGCGACCGCTACTATTTCTCACCCGGCTAAGCAGGGTTACGTGCAGACTCTGGGTGTTTACTTTGACACCATGATGGCGTGTACTGTGACTGCGTTTATTGTGCTGCTGTCGAACCCGACTTATGGTGATCGTTCTCGTGGCGCGTCGCTGACTCAGTCGGCGCTGGCTATGCAGCTGGGCGACTGGGCGGTGCACTTCTTGACTATCGCTATTTTCATGTTTGCGTTCTCGACCGTGATTGGTAACTACTACTACGGTGAGTCGAACATGCGTTTCGTGACTGAGCGTAAACTGCCGATGACTATTTTCCGTGCGCTGGTTCTGGTGTTCGTGTTCTTCGGCGCGATTTCTTCGCTGGATCTGGTGTGGACTACCGCGGATATGCTGAATGCCGGCATGGTGATTGTGAACTTGACGGCTGTGCTGCTGCTGACCCCGAAGGTGGTTGCGGTCTTGAAGAACTATGAGGCTCAGCGTAAGGCTGGTTTGGAGCCGATTTTCAAGGCTTCGGATATGCCGGAGATTAAGAATCTGGCGGCGTGGGATGGTACCGATGCGGTGACGACCCGTGAGTTCTGGGCTGAGTATGATGCGAAGACTGCTGAGCGTCGTGCCGCTAAGAAGGCTAAGAAGGCTAGCCGCTAGTTTGTGAGCCGCGCGCAAAATTGCGTGTAAGGCTTTGTGGAGGGCCCGTCCTGCTGTGTGCGGGGCGGGCCCTTTTGTGTGCCCGATGCGCGTATGGATGGCGTGCCTGCCGGCGCACGTTCTGGGTGCCTCCTAATGCATATCCCGGGGCGTATCCGGGGTCTGTATCCTTAGGGAGGATATTAGGAGGGTTTATGGATTGGCATGCCGTACTGGAGCTGGTGGTCACGGTTGTTTTTCTGGCGGGTATTGCGTTGGCACTGCTGTGCCTGGTGACGATTCACCGGAACCCGCATTTTTCGGAGGTGCAGAAGCTGAAGTGGCTTCTGCTGGTGCTGTGTCTGCCGTATGTGGGTCCGGTGACGTGGTTGTTGCGTGCGCGTCTGGAACGCATCGATCGGGAGCGTGCTGAGCAGGAACGCGGAGCGCAGGCTTCTGCGGCTGCTTCCGATACGGCGGCTTCCAAGGAGGGCGGCTGGTAGCGCCTCGGGGCTCTTTCCGAGCCACCACCACCTCCACGCAGCACAAGTAACGAAGGTCACACTCTCTCAATTGGACAGCGCCGCATGCAGTCCGTATAGTTTTATGTGTTGCCTGCGGTGATACACCGTAAGACACATGCGCGAGTGGCGGAATAGGCAGACGCGCACGGTTCAGGTCCGTGTGCCCGTGAGGGCGTGGGGGTTCAACTCCCCCCTCGCGCACCAACGATCCCCGGTTCGAAAGAACCGGGGATTTTTTCATATCCATAACCAATCCCCCGCTAAATGACGGGGTTCCAGAGCGATGGCGAGTGCATCACCTAAAATAGAATCGGGTGTGTTCATTCACAGGACACACAGCTAACGCACAGACACGCTCGTTAAACTGAGCCTTTCGGATAAAGATCGTTTGCGCGGTCTGTTGCTCGGAATGGTCGTTGAGAAGGAGGCGGCATGAAGTTTTTCGACAAGCTGGGCAAGCTGGAGCAAGGCATCGGTCGCACTGTCGGCCTTTCCAAGGGCTTCGGCACCTTTGCGAAGGCGGATGTCGCTAACCGCGTCCGCATCATGATGGATGACGAGTCCTACGTGGACGGCAGCGGTCGCACCATGGCTCCTAATGTCTACACTCTCCGTTTCGCGCCGGTCGATTTCCCGCGCGTGCGCGAGTGGGGCAACCCGTTCGCTGTTGAGCTGTGCGATTTGGCGATTTCGCACGCCCGCGCACAGGGTTACACCCTCATTGGCGCGGTTCGCGTGACGTTCAACGTTCTTGATTCTCTCTCTGAGGGCGAGTTTGAGGTTGTTGCGACCTTCGAGCCGTTCTCTGTGCCGGAGGCTCCGGCGTCCCCGTCTCTGCGCGGTGCTACTAACTACGCGCCGGTGCGTCCGCCGCGTGAGTCTTCTTTGCCGACCCGCATTACGAAGCCGGCTGCTCAGCCGGCGCAGCCTGTTCAGCCTGCGCCTCAGCAGGTTCCTGCGGCGCGCCCGAACATGCCTGTAGCACCCCCGGCAACGGCTGCACCCCGTTTCTTCTTGGAGATTGAGGGTCGCATGCACCCGGTGAACCACCTGCCGTTTGTGCTGGGCCGCGGTTCTGATGCTGATTTTCGTCTGGACGATAAGGGCGTTTCTCGCCGTCACCTGCAGCTTTCGATGCAGGGCGGTGCGGTGGTCGCCTCCGATATGGGTTCTACCAACGGCACGTTGATTAATGGTGCGCCTCTGCGTGCGCCGGTGGTGCTGGCGAACGGTTCGCTGCTTCGCATGGGTAATACCCGCATCATCTTCCATAGTTCAACCGGAGGTGTCCGTTAATGGCATCTGAATTGACCGTTACTATCCTTCGTTACGCTTTTCTGGCTCTGATTTGGTTCTTTGTTTTCCTGGTGGTTTCGGCGGCTCGCCGTGACCTGGGTTTGGGCAAGAACTATCGTGCGGCACCGGTTGATGCGGTTCCGGAGGCTACCCATATTGCGCCTCCGCCGACTCGCCCTTCGCAGCTTGTGATTACTGCCGGCGCGCAGGCTGGCGCCATGATGCAGCTGGGCGACCAGCCGATTACTATTGGCCGCGCTAATGACATTGAGGTGTCCCTGCAGGATGATTATGCCTCGGGTCGCCATGCGCGTCTGTTCCCTCAGGGTTCCCGTTGGTTCCTGGAGGATTTGAATTCTACTAATGGTACGTTCGTCAATGGCGAGCGTCTGACTCGTGCGACCCCGATTGAGCCCGGTGATGATTTCCGCGTTGGCGGTACCACCATGCAGTTGAGGGGCTAGTGTATGAAGATTGCTTTTCGTTTTGAGGCCCGCTCTGATACGGGTCTGAAACGCTCGAAGAATGATGACTCCGGCTACGGTGGTCGTTTCCTTGCTGTCGTTGCTGACGGCATGGGCGGCCACGTGGGCGGCGATGTCGCGTCGGCTACGACGGTTCTGAACCTGACTCCGCTTGATCACCCTGATTTTGAGGATGGTACCGGCAGCGTTTACCTGGCTGATGAGATTCAGAGCGCGAACCTGATTATTAATGAGCTGGCGGCAAATGATCCGCAGCTGGCGGGTATGGGTACGACCTGTACTGCCCTGCTGATTGACGGTGACTGCATTGAGCTGGCTCATATTGGTGACTCGCGTGCGTATCGTCTGCGCCCGGGTGCTGATGGCGAGTTTGAGCAGATTTCTACTGACCATACCTTTGTGCAGCGCCTGCTCAATGAGGGTCGTATTACCCCGCAGGAAGCGGAGAACCACCCGCATAAGAACGTGATTATGCGCGTTCTGGGTGACGTCGACGCGTCCCCTGAGCTGGAGTTGAAGACTCTGGACGCTGTTCCCGGCGAGCGCTGGGTGCTCTCTTCGGATGGTTTGGATGCTGTGGTGTCCCTTCCGGAGATTGAGCAGGTGATGCGTTCTACCGATGACCTGTCTGAGATTGCTGACACTCTCATTGCGATGACTTTGGAGCGTGGCGCTCCGGATAACGTGACGGTTGTGTCTCTGCAGGTGATTGACCGTGAGGTTCTGCCGGTGGATGAGCCGGTGGGTCCTTCGAGCCTGCCTGAGTCTGCTCTGCCTGATTCGATTGTGGCGGAGCAGGAGGTCAGCACGAACACTCAGAAGCTTCCCGAGGTTGCTGCCACGGCTGAGGCTGCTGAGGCTATTTTGGGTGCGCACCATGATGAGGATCCGGAAGAGCGTTATCGTCGGTCGTTGCGCCGTTTCCGTCGTGCTCGTGACTTCTCTGGAACCCTGTTGCACAGTGGTTCTGGGGCGGTTCGCCACCATATCGGTACGTACGATAACGCCGTGGATGCGGCTCTTACGAATGCTGCAATCTTGCGTAGTGAGTTGGGTTCCCGCCCGCATCAGCTGGTTGGTGCTGCTTCGGTGGCTACTGAGACCGGCATGATTCCGGCGGTGACTTCTCGTACCCTGGAGCATCGTGCGACGGTGGCTCAGCGTGTGCCGTTGAAGGTTGAGTCTGATGAGGCGACCCTGCCGGCTGAGCTGGAGGAGCTGATCGCTGAGGATACTGAGGAGCGTTCGCGTCCGCGGTCTTGGCCGATTCGCTTGTTCATTGCTCTGCTGGTTGCGGCTGTTTTGACGTTGGCTGCGTGGACCGGTCTGCGCTATGTGGAGCGTAGCTACTATGTGGGTGAGAGTGACGGCACGGTTGCGGTGTACAACGGTATTCCGCATGCATTGGGCCCGATTCGCCTTTCTCACGTGGTGGAGAATACCGATATTCCTACGAGTGAGCTGAGCGATCATACGCGTTCTTTGTTGCGTAATGCGATTACGGCGAAGGACCTGGATGATGCGCACCAGATTGTGTCTCGTTTGAAGACTCAGGCGGATCAGACGCGTGAGAAGGCTGAGCAGGCCGCTGCTTCTGCTTCTGCCTCGGCATCGGCTTCTGCTTCCCCGAGCTCTGTGGCGCCTAGTGAGGCTCCGAGCTCTGGGGCACCGGGCTCTGATTCGGCGTCCCCGGCTCCTGAGCTGGCTACGGTTTCCTCCGCGCCTGCGGCAGAGGGCGGTGAGAACAATGGCTAAGTTCTCGTTCCGTCGTGAGTCGGATGCGCCTCGTGCACGCCGTTTCACGGAGCTTTTTCTGCTGGTTTTGGCGGTGGGTATCAGCTCGTTCGGCATGTATCTGATTGATCCGGAGCATGCTTTTGATACGTCGAAGAGCCAGTGGCTGCCGTGCACGGTGGTGCTGGGCGCTGGCGCTCTTCTGATTCACCTGGTCATGCAGTTCCGCGCGCGTTATGCTGATCCGTTTATTCTGCCGCTGGTGGTGGCGTTGAACGGTATTGGTTTGACCATGATTTATCGTCTGGATCCGCAGATTGCGGCTCCGGTGGGTGATGGTCAGCTGATGTGGACCGGCGTGTCGATGGTGCTGTGCGCGATTATCGTGTTCGTGCTCAGGGATTACCGCCTGCTGCGTAAGGTCACGTACACCTCGCTGGTGCTGTCGATGATTCTGCTCATCATGCCGCTGGTTCCGGGTCTGGGTATGGAGCTCAATGGTGCTCGTATTTGGATTCATATCGGTAACCGCACATTCCAGCCGGGTGAAGTCGCGAAGATTACTTTGGCGATTTTCTTCGCCGGCTATTTGGCGACGCACCGTGACCTGATTCTGGTGGCTGGTCGCCGTATTGGTCCGGTTAATCTGCCGCGTCTGCGTGATTTGGCGCCGGTGTTCTTGGCGTGGATTGTGAGCCTGGGTGTTCTGGTGTTCCAGAAGGACCTTGGTTCGGCAATCATGTTCTTTGGTCTGTTCATGGCGATGCTGTACCTGTCGACCGGTCGTATTTCGTGGCTGGTAGTTGCGGGTATTGGTATGGCTGTGGGTGGCTATTTCGCGTACCACTATGTCTCGCACGTGCATGCCCGTATTTATGCGTGGGTGCACGCTTTTGATCCGGAGATTTACCAGGCGTCTCCTGGCGGTTCGGGTCAGATTCTGCAGGGCGTGTTTGGTCTGGCTTACGGTGGTCTGTTTGGCCGCGGTTGGGGTCAGGGCCGCGCGAACCTCGTCCCGTACGCTAACTCGGACATGATTATTTCCTCGTTGGGTGAAGAGCTGGGCTTGGTTGGTCTGGGTGCGATCCTGATGATGTTCATGCTTCTGGTTTCGCGCGGTTACCGTGCGGCGTTGGGTACTCGTGATGGTTTCGGTAAGCTGCTGGCTGCTGGCCTGTCTACGGTCATGGTTCTGCAGCTGTTCGTGGTGATTGGTGGCGTGACTCGTTTGATTCCGCTGACTGGTCTGACGACTCCTTTCATGTCTGCCGGTGGCTCCTCGTTGGTGGCTAACTGGATTATTGTGGCGCTGTGGTTGTCGATTTCTCATAGTGCCCGCGCACCTCACCTGGTGGCTGGTTATGATGCTCCGCAGGGTATTGACCATGCGGACACTAGCTACGAGCCGGAGGGTGCTACTAGCGTTCTGGCGCGTATTACGGCTAAGGATTCTGGAGGTGAGAAGAATGGATAGGGCTATTCGCCGCATGTGGATGTCTGCCGCGTGCGTGTTTGTCCTGCTGATGGGTACCCTCAGCTATATTCAGTTCTTCGATTCGAAGACGCTGATGAATAATCAGTGGAATTCTCGAGCGCTCTACGACAATTACGGTTCGGCACGTGGTTCGATTGTGGTTGACGGTACGGAGATTGCTTCGTCGGTGAAGTCCGATGATGAGTACAACTACCAGCGTGTGTATAACCACCCGCTCAAGTATGCGGCTCTGACGGGGTACTTCTCCACGATTTATGGCGCGACCGGGCTGGAAGCGGCACTCGATAAGGAGCTTGCCGGCACGAGCGATAGCCAGTTCTACGACCGTGTGGCGCAGCTGTTTAGCGGTTCTTCCGCGCAGGGCGCTAGCGTGGAGCTGACGATTAATTCGAAGCTTCAGGACATTGCCTACAACGCGTTGCAGGGTCGTAAGGGTGCTGTGGTGGCGTTGAACCCGAAGACCGGTGAGATTCTGGCGATGGCTTCTTCGCCGTCCTATGATCCGAATCTTTTGTCGTCTCATACGAGCTCTTCGGTTTTGGCGAATTACCAAGCGCTGACTTCTGACGAGGACAGCCCCCTGTTTAACCGTGCGATTGCGGGTAACACCTATTCGCCGGGTTCGACCTTCAAGATTATTGATGCGGTGGCGGCGCTGGAGTCCGGCAAGTACAACGCATCTTCGGTCATTGCGAACCCTGCGCAGCTGCCGCTGCCGGGCACGAACATTACCCTGCCGAACTATACGGGCGGTCAGTGTTCGACCCGAACTCAGGCGACGATTGAGTGGGCTTTGGCTCAGTCCTGTAATACGCCGTTTGCGCAGATTGCGATGGACCTGGGTCAGGAGCGTATCGCGAAGACCGCTGAGAATTTTGGTTACGGCCAGGATTTGAAGATTCCTTTGACGGTTTCTAAGTCGACTTTCCCGTCGAATCTGACGCAGAGCCAGCTGGCTCAGTCGGCGATTGGTCAGTACGACGTGAAGACCACTCCGTTGCAGGTGGCGATGACTTCTGCGGCGATTGCAAATGGCGGCGTGCAGATGAAGCCGAACCTGATTCGTTCGGTGAAGACCAGCAACCTGAGCACTTTGCAGGAGTTCTCTCCTGAGAAGTTGCGTACGTCCACTAGCCCTGAAGTTGCTAACCAGGTGAAGCAGTGGATGGTGAATGCGGTTGATAATGGTATTGCACGTAATGCCGGTGTCTCCGGTGTGAAGGTGGCGGGTAAGACCGGTACCGCGGAGACCACGGCAGGTTTGAATAATTCTTGGTTTACCGGTTTCGCGCCGGCTGATGATCCTCAGATTGCGATTGCTGTGGTTTATGAGGATATTGACGTGGCGACCGGTGCCCAGTTGGCAACCAGTACTAGTAAGCAACTCTTTGAGGCGGTGTTGAACAAGTGAGGCCTGCGGCTGATATCACTTTGGGCGGGCGCTACACCCTAACCGAACGTATCGCGATTGGCGGTATGGGCGAGGTGTGGAAAGCTCGCGACAAGGTGCTTGGGCGCATCGTTGCGGTCAAGATCCTCAAGGAGGAGTACACCGGTGACCCGGGCTTCTTGGAGCGTTTCCGCGCTGAGGCCCGTAATACGGCGCTGTTGAACCACCCCGGCGTAGCGAATGTTTTCGACTACGGTGAGGAGGACAACTCCGCGTACCTGGTCATGGAACTGGTGCCGGGTAATCCGCTTTCGAGCATCATTGAGCATGAGACTACCCTGCCGCCCGATCGTATTCTGAACTTCATTGCTCAGACTGCTCGCGCGTTGGCTGCGGCTCATTCGCAGGGTCTGGTGCATCGTGACGTGAAACCGGGTAACCTCATCATCACCCCGGATGACCGCGTGAAGGTGACCGATTTCGGTATTGCTCGTCTGGCTAATCAGGTGCCGTTGACGGCTACCGGACAGGTGATGGGTACTGCCCAGTATCTGGCGCCGGAGCAGGCGACCGGTCAGGCGGCTACCGCCTCGTCGGATATGTACTCGTTGGGCATTATTGGTTATGAGTGCCTGGTGGGTCGTCGTCCGTTTACGGGTGAGTCGCAGATTGCGATTGCACTGGCTCAGGTGAATGATCCGCCGCCGCCGCTTCCGGAGACCATTCCGGCTCCGGCTCGTGCGCTGATTATGTGCCTGCTGGCGAAGGACCCGGCTCAGCGTCCTAAGGATGCGACCGCTCTGGCTTCTGCGGTGGATGCGATTCGTCGCCGCGATCTAAAGGCTGCGGTGAAGGCTGTCCCCTCTCTGGCTCAGTTCTTGGCTGAGGAGAACGCTGACGACGCGACGGTTGCGATGACCGCGATGGATGTTGCGGCTGAGCCGATTAGTGCTTCTGCTGCTCCGCGTTTTGGTTCTGGTGGTCGTTTCTCGCCGGAGCCGACGACGGCGCCTATTCCTCGAACGAGTGAGCAGACGATGCGCCCCATGTCTGGTCGTGTGAAGTCTACTCCTGCTCCTGCGGCAAAGCGTGGCCCGAACGTGTGGATGTGGGTTGCTCTGCTTCTGGCAATCGTGCTGATCGCTGGCGGTATTTGGACGGTCCTTTCTTCTAATAATGGTGGCGGTTCGGCTGATCCGGTTCCGAGCGCTTCGGCTTCTGCTGTTCCGACGAACACGGGTACCGTTTCTACGGTGGAGCCGACTGAGTCTGCTTCTACCCGCGCCGCAAAGCAGAAGGTGACCGTCAATGCAATCAACTACGAGGGTCGCGAGCTGCAGGATGCGGTGAACGAGCTGAAGAACCTTGGCTTGTCCCCCAAGACTGAGGGTGTTGAGTCGACTCAGCCGGAGAACACGGTGATTTCGGTCTCTCCGACGGGTACTTTGGAGCAGGGTAATAGCGTGACTGTTCGTTATTCGACCGGTCCGAAGTCGGTGACTTTGCCGTCGAACCTTGAGGGTAAGAACGTTGACGAGGCGTCGAAGGCTGTTGCCGCTCTGGGTGTGAACGTTTCTCTGCATTATGAGAATTCGGACACTGCGGCCCCCGGTACGGTGCTTCGTACTACCCCTTCATCTGGCACCAAGGTCACGGTTGGTAGTAATGTAGACATGTATGTGGCCTCTTCCAGTTCGGGTAGGGGTTCGAGTGCGAGCGCTTCTGCTGCACCGTCTGCGTCGGCTTCTGCTTCCGCTTCTGCGTCGGCGCGTTAGCCCCTACGTTTTGATTTAGTTTTAGTCTTAGTGATCCAGGAGAACTTATGGACCTGTCGGTTCCCGACACGGTTGATAACCGTTACAAGGTACTCGAGGTAATCGGTACCGGTGCGATGGCAACCGTTTATGCTGCTGAGGATACTCGCCTCGGCCGCAAGGTTGCGCTTAAGATTCTGCGCCCGGAGCAGGCCCAGGACGATACGTTCCGCGCACGCTTTAAGCGTGAGGCGGAGGCTGTGGCGTCTCTGAACAATCCTGCGATTGTTGCTGTCTATGACACCGGTTCGTATAACCCCTCGCAGGATGGCAAGGAGTCTGATTCTTCGGATGAGGGCACCGCTATTCCTTATATCGTGATGGAGTACGTGGAGGGTCACACTCTTCGTTCCATCCTGTCCCGTGGCGGCCACCTGCCGGTCCGTGATGCTTTGGGTTATTCCGAGCAGTTGCTGGGTGCTTTGCAGTACAGCCACTCGATGGGCATTATTCACCGCGACATTAAGCCGGCGAATATTATGGTGCTGGAGCGTACCAGCGAGGATATCGCTAAGGGTCAGCCGGGCCAGATTAAGGTCATGGATTTCGGTATTTCCCGTGCCATTGAGGAAGCTGGCGAGGCGCTGACCAAGGCTAACGTGGTGATGGGTAGCGCACGCTACATGTCCCCTGAGCAGGTGAGCGGCAAGGATGTTGACGCTCGTAGCGACCTGTACTCTGCTGCCTGCGTGATTTACGAGATGATTGCTGGTCGTTCTCCGTTCGATGCTGAGTCGAATGTTGACCTGGCGGCTAAGCACCTCTCTGACACTCCTGAGCCTCCGAGCAAGTTCACCCCGCTTGAGGTTCCGGCGGGTCTGGATGCTGTGATTCTGAAGGGTCTGGCGAAGAACCCGGATGAGCGTTATCAGAGCGCGGCTGAGTTCGCTCAGGCTCTGGTGTCGGTTGTTCGCCCGGGTGAAGAGACCGTGGTTCAGGATGCAGCGATGACTACTGCTTTCGTTCCTTCGGCAACTACCGCCTCCCTGGGTGATGACTACGCCCCGTACACCACCTCGATCACTGAGGCTTCGGTGGAGGACGGCGGTCTTAACGGCTTCTTCGAGTATGAGGACGATGAAGAGCTGTACGAGGATGAGGAGTACGCGGAGTACGATGAGTCTTCGCCGCGTAAGCGTGCGTGGGTTCGTTTCCTCGTGGGTACTCTGATTGCGGCTCTGCTGGTCTTCAGTGTCGGCTCGGTGCTGTACTACCAGAACAAGCTGAACGAGGTTCCGCAGGTTTCGGTTCCGGCTGTGGTGAATGTTTCCCGCGATGATGCCGATAACCAGCTGCGTAACTTGGGCTTCGTGCTGGATTACCGTACGGCTTACTCTGACAACATCAAGAAGGGTGACGTGATTAGCGTCGAGCCGGGTGTTGGCTCGAAGGTTAACAAGGGTTCGACCGTGACTGTGACCGTTTCGAGTGGTCCGGAGAAGGTCAAGCTGCCGGATAACCTGCAGGGTCAGAGTGAGGCGTATGTCCGTAACGCTCTGAAGGACCTGGGTCTGGTGGATGGCCGCGTCTCCACTGTGGAGAGCGCTTCCGTTCCTGCCGGTATGGTTGTGGAACTGTCCCCGGAGAAGGGCTCGACCGATGATAAGGGTGCTCAGACCGTTGAGGCTGGTAGCACCGTGAACATCGTCCTGTCCTCCGGTAAGGTGAAGGTCCCCTCGCTGGTGGGTCTGACCAAGGATCAGGCTATTGCTGCTCTGACTGCTCAGGATGTTCTGCTGAACACCAACATTGAGACCGTTCAGACCAATGAGCGTCCTGCTGGTACCGTGCTTTCGCAGAGCTCTGCGGCGGGTACTCTGGTGGCTCAGAACAGCACCGTGACGATTCGTGTGGCGGCTACTCCGACTCAGACGACTGCACCGACTCAGCAGGCTACTCAGCCGGCTGCGTCGACCGGTAACCAGAACGCTACTACTGGCAACCAGAACCAGCAGCGTCAGGCTACCCAGCAGGCTACTCAGCCGGCTGCGTCGACCGGTAACCAGAACGCTACCACTGGCAACCAGAACCAGCAGCGTTCTACCGCTACGGCTACTCCGGCACCGGCTGCGTCCGCTACTGCGGGTACCCGTACGATTCAGGGTAATAACGCGAATACCAATGCCAATGCGAACAACGCAAACGCTAACGCGAATGCCCGCTAAGGGGTTCTAGCGGCTAGCTACGATAAAGGGGCGGCGCTCCACACCGTTGGGTGTGGGGCGCCGCCCCTTTCGTGTATCTGCCCGTGTGTCTGTCTGTGTGCTTTGTTCGTGTACCGGGGCTTGCTCGCGGCTACGGGCCAGATAGAGCTATCGCCTCCAGCTTCCCTGTAGCGTGACTGCTACGGGGCTTCTGGAGGCGATATAAGCCACTGAGGGCTTCTAAGCTAGAAAGTACTAGGCCATGAGGGGCGAGAGGCTCTTAGCACGCTCTGCGGCTCCCTGCAGACCGGTTTCTTCGAGCCAGTTGCCGAGCATGAGGTATCCGCTTTCGGTCAGGACCGATTCGGGGTGGAACTGCACGCCGTGCATGGGGGCCTCGCGGTGGCGCAGGCCCATGATGATGCCGTTATCGGTGGTGGAGGTGGTTTCCAGGACGTCGGGCATGGTTTCGGGTACGACCGCCAGGGAGTGGTAGCGGGTCGCGGTGAAGGGGCAGGGCACGTCCTTGAACACGGAGACGTTCTCGTGCACGAGGCGGGAGGTCTTGCCGTGCATCAGCTCGGGGGCGTGGGTGACGGTGCCGCCGAATGCTTCAGCAATGGCCTGGTGGCCGAGGCATACGCCCAGCAGCGGCTTCTTCGCTTCGGCTGCCCAGCGGATGGTGTCGATGATGACGCCTGCCTCTGCGGGGGCACCGGGGCCGGGCGAGACGAGCACGCCGTCGTGTTCTTCGGCGAGCTTGATGACTTCGGCGAGCTCGTATTCGTCGTTACGGATGACGGTGGTTTCGGCGCCGAGCTGCTGAATGTAGCCGACGAGGGTGAACACGAAGCTGTCGTAGTTGTCGATAACAAGGATGCGGGTCATGGCACGTCCTTAGCGCTAATGGTTGATGGTGACGTTCAGGTTGAAGGGGCCGTACTCTGCGAAGTGGGGGAAGACGAATTCCATGAGCAGGTAGACTACGGCGAGTATCAGCACGATGGCGATGATGATGCGAACCCATAGGGGGCCGGGGAGGTGGCGGAAAATCCATGCGTACATCTGCTTTTCCTCTCAGATTTAGGATTTTGCGACGGAGGCGGCAATTTCTGCGGGCGCTCCGGCTGCGGCGGGCCGCCAGGATTCGAGGCGGGCGTGGACAATGTATCGTTCGGTGTCACCGTAGCGCGGGTGGCAGGTGGTGAGCGTCAGGAGGCGCTCGGTGGGTGCTACGCCGGGCTGTCCGGGGACGGGTTCGATGACTTCTACCTGGTCGGGTTGCACGATTTCGTGGCTGTAGACGGTGTAGGTGTAGTAGCCATCTTTGGTGCGCACGTAGATGTGGTCGCCTTCGGTGAGCAGGTCAATGTCGTTGAGGACTTTACCGCGGGTTTGGCGGTGGCCTGCGAGGGAGAAGTTGCCGACCTGGCCGGGCATGGCGCTTCCTTCGTAGTGGCCGAGGCCTGTCTCTTATACACATCTGACGCTGCCGACGAAGGCTTAGGTGTAGATC
>OJLC01000010.1_pt1 | contig 115976 bp, 124 predicted proteins | sample 1596841 | NCBI WGS metagenome assembly OJLC01 (sample SAMEA3904705, study PRJEB24821) | metagenome | biome: Builtin; feature: hospital; material: surface | place: USA | collected 2013-09-25 | reverse complement strand
AGTAGCGCATGACTGTTAATCATGATGTCGTAGGTTCGAGTCCTACTGGCGGAGTAGTAAACGTTCTAAGGAACGTTTTTTATTTTGTTTATATAAATTTAATATTTTTGTATCATTTTTCTGATCTGTTTTTACTTATTTTTTTGTTTTAAGTTCGTTTAGCTTAAAATTTTAACTTTACAGAGATATTTTTCTTTTTAGTTAACCTTTCTGATAAACTTATTTTATCAATAAGAAAGGTTTTTAATATGCTCCAAAAGTATTATGATTATTGTTTTCTTTTTCTAAAACAAGTTGAAAAAGAATATTCATTTTTAGTTCAATTTAGTGATGATTGGGAGTCGCTTCATTTAAGATTTTTACTTTATTACTTAGTTCGTTTTAGGATAAAAGATGAGAAGGATTTTCTTCTCTGTCATTTTAGGGCTGCTTATCGTATCTATCTTAATCATTTACTTGGACAAACATTCAATTATTGTTAGTAGATATAGTCATTTTCATTTATTACGAACGTTATTTTGTTGTTAATAAAGAATATATAGAATAATCTTAAATTTTTCTTTTTTTATTTTAAAATCTAGCGAAAACCCTAATCTTTTCTAGTGTTTATCCTTGATTAAATAGTTTTTTTTTCTTATAATGAATTGTAAGATATAATTGTGGGTGAGATTCCCACCATGTATATGAGAAAGGACGAGCCCTTAGGCTCAGACGAAAATTTATTATGACTTCAGTTGTTGTTGTAGGTACCCAATGGGGTGATGAAGGTAAAGGAAAAATTACAGATTTTCTTTCAGCTAATGCAGAGGTGATTGCTCGTTACCAAGGTGGTGACAATGCAGGTCACACGATTGTGATTGATGGAAAAAAATTTAAGTTACACTTGATTCCTTCTGGAATTTTCTTCCCAGAAAAAATCTCTGTAATTGGAAACGGAATGGTTGTAAACCCTAAATCTCTTGTAAAAGAATTGTCTTATCTCCACGAAGAAGGAGTTACAACAGACAATTTACGTATTTCTGATCGTGCGCACGTTATTTTGCCTTATCACATTGAGTTAGACCGTCTTCAAGAAGTAGCTAAGGGTGATAACAAGATTGGGACGACAATTAAAGGGATTGGTCCAGCCTATATGGACAAGGCAGCTCGTGTGGGTATCCGTATCGCAGATCTTTTGGATAAAGAAATTTTCCGTGAACGTTTAGAACGCAATCTTGCTGAGAAAAATCGTCAATTTGTAAAATTATATGATAGTGAACCAATTTCATTTGATGATATTTTTGAAGAATATTATGAATACGGGCAACAAATCAAACAATATGTGACAGATACTTCTGTTATTTTGAACGAAGCGCTTGATAATGGTAAACGTGTTCTCTTTGAAGGGGCTCAAGGAGTTATGCTTGATATTGACCAAGGAACTTATCCATTTGTTACTTCCTCAAATCCTGTTGCTGGTGGTGTGACAATTGGTTCTGGAGTAGGTCCAAGCAAGATTGACAAGGTTGTAGGTGTATGTAAAGCTTACACAAGTCGTGTTGGTGATGGTCCTTTCCCAACTGAGCTATTTGATGAAGTTGGAAATCGTATCCGTGAAGTGGGGCATGAGTATGGAACAACTACTGGTCGTCCACGTCGTGTAGGTTGGTTTGACTCAGTTGTGATGCGTCATAGCCGTCGTGTTTCTGGTATCACAAATCTCTCTTTGAACTCTATCGATGTTTTGAGTGGTTTGGATACAGTTAAAATCTGTGTGGCTTATGATCTTGATGGTCAACGCATTGATTACTATCCTGCTAGTCTTGAACAATTAAAACGTTGCAAGCCAATCTATGAAGAATTGCCAGGTTGGTCTGAAGATATTACTGGAGTACGTACTTTGGAAGATCTTCCTGAGAATGCACGCAACTATGTTCGCCGTGTTAGTGAATTGGTGGGTGTTCGTATTTCTACATTCTCTGTAGGTCCTGGTCGTGAACAAACAAATATTTTAGAAAGTGTTTGGTCATAGGAGATTTTTTAAGATTTGTTTAAGACAGGTCGGATATACTATAGACAGTTACAAGAAGACCTCCTAACTTGTTGTAACAAATTTCCTAAACTTTTCTTTTTCATAATAATCTCCCTATAAAGTCACCGCATTCGGTGGCTTTTTTTGTCTTCAAAAACGTGATATAATGATAGAATTGATAGCGAGGAAGAGAGAAGAGATGGATTATACACTTGAAGAAAAAGAAGCTTTTATGAGAGAGGCCTTAAAGGAGGCAGAACTCGCCTTAGAGCATGATGAAATCCCGATTGGTTGTGTGATTGTCAAGGGCGGGAAAATCGTAGGGAGAGGCCATAATGCGCGCGAGGAATTGCAACGTGCAGTCATGCATGCAGAAATTATGGCTATAGAGAATGCTAATCTGAGCGAAGAGAGTTGGCGCTTGCTTGATTGTACGCTTTTTGTGACCATCGAGCCTTGTGTCATGTGTAGTGGGGCAATTGGGCTCGCACGGATTCCAAAAGTGGTCTACGGAGCTAAAAATCAGAAATTTGGTGCTGCTGGAAGCTTGTATGATATCTTGACGGATGAGAGACTCAATCATCGTGTGGACGTTGAGACAGGCATTTTAGAGAGTGAGTGCGCAGAGATTATGCAAGACTTTTTCCGAAATCGACGTAAAAAATAATTTCTCTTTAAAAACAGAAGGGAATGTGGTATAATAACTAGTGGAGCAACAGTTCTGCGTGAAGCGGGTCAGGGGAGGAATCCAGCAGCCCTAAGCGATGTGGATTGTGTGCTCTTTTTTCGTGCTTTTTTCGAATAAATAAGATAAAATAGCCTAGAATATAAGATTTAAAAAGAGGGAAAATATGAAAATTCGTGGTTTTGAATTAGTTTCTAGTTTTACAGATGAAAGTTTATTGCCCAAGCGTGAGACAGCTCACGCAGCTGGTTATGATTTAAAGGTTGCAGAACGTACTGTGATTGCTCCAGGAGAGATTGTTCTCGTCCCAACGGGTGTTAAGGCTTATATGCAGCCGACTGAAGTGCTCTATCTTTATGACCGTTCATCAAATCCTCGTAAGAAGGGCTTGGTCTTAATCAACTCTGTGGGGGTCATTGATGGAGACTACTATGGCAACTCAGGAAATGAGGGGCATATCTTTGCTCAGATGAAAAATATTACCGATCAAGAAGTGATTCTTGAAGTTGGGGAACGTGTGGTTCAGGCTGTCTTTGCTCCATTTTTGATAGCGGATGGAGATGAGGCAGACGGAGTTCGTACTGGTGGATTTGGATCGACTGGGCACTAAGATGAAGATTATCTTTGTACGTCACGGGGAGCCAGATTATAGTATGCTTGATAAACTTGAAAATCCGCAACTCTATAGTGGTTTTGGTCGTGATTTAGCACCATTGACAGGAAAAGGTCGCAGTCTGGCAAAAGAAGTTGCTAAAACTGCATGTTTTGGAAAGGCAGAGATTATTATTTCATCGTCTGTGACGAGGGCTTTAGAAACAGCACATTATATAGCAGTTGAAACAGGATTGGACTTATTTGTAGAGCCGTTTTTTCATGAGTGGCGTCCAGACTTAGATGGCACTAACTCTGATTTAACTAGTGTATTGGTAGCTCATGAATATTATCTAAAACATCAAGGATCTTTATCTGAAGATTCTCCTTATCGCTATGAAACTGATCTAGAGATGCGTCATCGTTTTTTAAGAGCTTTGGAAAAATATAAAAATTATAAAACTATTATCATTGTAACTCACGGAATGCTCATGCGCCAATTTGTACCAGACGAGAAGATTGATTTTTGCCAAGTGATTGAGTGTGAGATAGAGATATAGAAAGAAGCGCAATGAATGAGCTATAAGGATTTTCAAGCTTTTACCGCAGAGAATTGTCAAGGGTATAAGAAGATTTTTGAGATTAGTATTGGAGGATTTCTTTACCTAGCATTTCTCCCTGATGCCTATCATAAAATTCTCTGTATTTCCTCAGACTACATCTCAATCATTGATAGCGAAAATGGGCAAGTAACACCGATAGACGGAGATTACGATGAGGTAGAGTTAGTAGCCATGTGTGAGGGCTATGATTCTCCTATCCCTATCGCTGGTCAATATGGTGGAAGCCTCCCTCTGGATAATGGCAAAGACATCAGAGTGACAATGGATAAAGACCAATCTGAAGAATATCCAATTTTAACCATTTATTGGGAAAAAGATAAGGAAGATAGAAGTCAAATCTATAAAGGTTATTTACCCTATATTTTTGGATTTAGCCCTGATGGTCAGTATTATATCCATGCTGATGATGGCGGGCTTACTGTTTTGAAAAGAAATAGTCATTAATATAAAAATTAATAAGAGATTTTAAAATGAGAGGATTAGAATTATAGCAAAGAAAAAAGCGACATTTGTGTGTCAAAATTGTGAATATAATTCACCTAAGTATTTAGGACGCTGTCCAAACTGTGGAGCCTGGTCTTCTTTTGTAGAAGAAGTTGAGGTCGCAGAAGTCAAAAATGCGCGTGTCTCCTTGACAGGTGAGAAAACCAAGCCTATGAAATTGGCTGAAGTAACTTCTATTAATGTCAATCGAACTAAGACTGAGATGGAGGAGTTTAACCGAGTGCTTGGTGGCGGTGTGGTGCCAGGAAGTCTCGTCCTCATCGGTGGGGATCCTGGGATTGGGAAATCAACTCTGCTCTTACAAGTCTCAACCCAGCTGTCTCAAGTAGGAACAGTTCTTTACGTTAGTGGGGAGGAGTCTGCTCAACAGATTAAACTCCGTGCAGAGCGCTTGGGTGATATCGACAGTGAATTTTATCTCTATGCTGAGACCAATATGCAGAGCGTTCGTGCAGAAGTCGAACGTATCCAGCCGAATTTCCTTATCATCGACTCTATACAGACCATCATGTCTCCGGAGATTTCAGGAGTGCAAGGATCTGTTTCTCAGGTGCGTGAGGTGACCGCTGAGCTTATGCAGCTGGCTAAGACCAATAACATCGCCATCTTTATCGTGGGGCATGTGACCAAGGAAGGGACCTTGGCAGGTCCTCGTATGCTGGAACACATGGTGGATACGGTACTTTACTTTGAAGGGGAACGCCACCATACCTTCCGAATCTTACGAGCAGTCAAGAACCGGTTTGGCTCGACTAATGAGATCGGAATCTTTGAGATGCAGTCAGGTGGATTGGTTGAAGTTCTTAATCCTAGTGAAGTGTTTTTGGAAGAACGCTTGGATGGGGCGACTGGATCGTCAATCGTGGTGACGATGGAAGGGACGCGTCCGATTTTGGCGGAGGTGCAGGCCTTGGTGACACCGACTATGTTTGGGAATGCCAAGCGTACGACGACAGGTCTTGACTTCAATCGCGCTAGTCTAATTATGGCTGTTTTAGAAAAACGTGCAGGGCTTCTCTTGCAAAATCAGGATGCCTATCTCAAATCGGCTGGTGGTGTCAAGTTAGATGAGCCTGCCATTGACTTGGCTGTTGCGGTTGCCATTGCTTCGAGTTACAAGGATAAACCAACCAACCCTCAGGAATGTTTTGTGGGAGAGTTGGGCTTGACTGGAGAGATTCGGCGTGTGAATCGTATCGAACAACGAATCAACGAAGCTGCTAAGCTTGGATTTACAAAAATCTATGTACCAAAGAATTCTTTAACTGGAATCAAGCCACCTAAGGAAATTCAGGTGATTGGGGTGACGACTATTGGAGAAGTCTTGAAAAAAGTATTCTCCTAATAGTTGTACTCAGGTTTAGATTACTAATTATTTTATTGCTAACAATTATTAAAACAAGGAGGAATTTCTGATGAAATTTTCTATGGATAGTCACATGCAATTTCCTTTGGTAGAGTTGTCGCTCAATCAAGGAGAAACGGTCTTTATTCAGCGCGGTAGCATGGTCTACCATACACCCAATGTAAGTCTCAATACCCAGCTCAATGCTAGCGGATCTGGTTTGGGACGTTTTGTCAAAGCTGTAGGGCGTTCAATGGTTTCTGGTGAAAGTACCTTTATCACTCAAGCTGTTGCAGAGTCTGACAACGGGAACCTTGCTTTAGCACCAGATACTCCTGGTCAAGTGATTGCTCTTGAGCTAGGCGAAAAGCAATACCGATTGAATGATGGGGCTTTTCTGGCTCTTGATGGGACGGCTTTCTATACAATGGAGCGCCAATCTATTGGTAAAGCTCTGTTTGGAGGGCAAGGCGGTCTCTTTGTGATGACTACTCAAGGTCAAGGAACTCTTTTGGCCAATGCTTTTGGTTCGATTAAAAAAATTGAACTGCAAAACCAAGAAGTAACGATTGATAATGCTCATGTGGTGGCTTGGAGCCAGTCTTTGGACTATGATATTCACCTAGAAAATGGCTTCTGGCAATCTATCGGTACAGGTGAAGGAGTGGTGAACACCTTCCTAGGGACTGGTGAGGTCTATGTACAAAGTCTCAATCTTCAAAGCTTTGCAGGTTCTCTTAACAAGTATATCCAAAAAGGTTCATAATAATAAAAAAACTAGGACAGAAACCCAAGCTAGTTGCTGGATATCTCTGTCCCAGTTTTTTTATATGAAAGTTGACAGCTGACAAGACAAAGAAAAGATGGTAAGATAGGAGATAAATAATTTGGTGTTCAAATTATCTGGCAGACTAGAAAGTGAGTTGTCATGTCCTATTTTGAAAATTTTTTAAAAGCCAATCAAGCTTATGTAGAACTACATGGAGATTTGCATTTATCCATTAAACCCAAGACCAAGGTTGCAATCGTAACTTGTATGGATTCGCGTCTCCACGTTGCGCCAGCTCTGGGCTTGGCTCTGGGAGATGCCCATATTTTACGGAATGCGGGAGGTCGAGTGACGGACGATATGATTCGCTCGCTTGTGATTTCCCAACAACAGATGGGGACAAGAGAGATTGTAGTTCTTCACCATACTGACTGTGGTGCCCAAACCTTTAATAACGAGGACTTCCAAGAACACTTGAAATGTGAATTGGGAGTTGATGTATCTGGGCAGGATTTCTTACCGTTTCAAGACGTCGATGAGAGTGTCCGAGAGGATATGAAGTTGTTGCGAGAATGTCCCTTAATTCCAGATGATGTCATAATTTCAGGAGCTGTTTATGATGTAGATACAGGTAGTATGAGAGAGATATACTAACTTTCTATTGAAAAGCTTCTAGAGTAGCATGAAGTAGGATGATAAGATAGATAAATTTTTGCTTTACTATCACTAATATAAAATAGCATAAGATAAGAGGATAAATGTCTACTCTTGTCTTATTTTTTATTGAAAAATCAAGAAAAAAGCGCTACAATGGTAGATGGAAAATATTGTAAAAAAACACAAGTGATACATAAATACTGGAGGAAATCATGTCTTTTTCTGATTTAAAGCTGTTTGCCCTTTCTTCAAATAAAGAATTGGCAGAACGTGTGGCACAAGAGATTGGAATAGAATTGGGAAAATCGACTGTTCGTCAATTTTCAGATGGAGAAATTCAAGTTAACATCGAAGAATCTATCCGTGGGAAACATGTCTTTATCTTACAATCAACTAGCTCACCTGTAAATGACAATCTACTAGAGATTTTGATTATGGTTGATGCTTTGAAGCGTGCTAGTGCAGAATCTGTCAACGTTGTGATGCCTTACTATGGTTATGCGCGTCAGGATAGAAAGGCTAGAGCGCGTGAACCAATCACTGCAAAACTCGTTGCAAATATGCTTGAAGTGGCTGGAGTGGATCGTTTGTTGACGATTGATTTGCACGCTGCACAGATTCAAGGATTCTTTGATATTCCTGTTGATCACTTGATGGGTGCTCCTTTGATTGCGGATTACTTTGAGCGTCGTGGTATGGTTGGTTCTGACTATGTCGTTGTCAGTCCAGACCACGGTGGTGTCACTCGTGCTCGTAAATTAGCAGAGTTCTTGAAAACTCCAATTGCCATTATCGATAAACGCCGTAGCGTAGACAAAATGAACACTAGCGAAGTGATGAATATCATTGGTAAGGTTGAAGGTAAAACTTGTATCTTGATTGATGATATGATTGATACAGCTGGAACTATTTGTCACGCAGCAGATGCCCTTGCTGAGGCAGGAGCTGTTGAAGTTTACGCAAGCTGTACGCACCCAGTTCTTTCAGGGCCAGCTATGGACAACATCCAGAAATCAGCTATTAAAAAATTGGTTGTTTTGGATACTATCTACCTACCAGAGGAACGTTTGATTGATAAGATTGAGCAAATCTCTATCGCTCATCTTTTAGGCGATGCAATCATCCGTATCCACGAAAAACGTCCTCTTTCTCCATTGTTTAGTATCGAGAAGACTATTTAAATTTACAGTTGAGGAAATAAAAAAACGCTTATAAATTCAGAATCCTATCGCTCACAGAAGTCCGTATTGTTCGGAGTTTAAATATTTTTGTATCAATTGTTTCAAGAATATTATTTGATTTTTTAAAATAGAATGAATTTTACTTATTTTTTACCAAAAAAAAATAAATTTATTTAAAAAAAGCTTGACAACTTAGATTTATATGATATAATTTGATGTAATAAGGGTTGTCCTTATAAATTAAATTTTAAAATTAAAGAGGAGATAAAACAATGAAGAAAGTTTTATTATCATCAGTAGCAGCTCTTGCAGTATTTTCTGCAGCAGCTCCAGCATTTGCAGATATCAACGGTGGAGCTAACACTCCAGGTGCATACGACCAACCAGTAACTGGTGGTGGTGTAAACGACGCTTACAACGCTCAAACTGAGTTTAAAAATGGTCGTAAAGCTAACGAATATGTTGGTGGTCACCAAGATAACATTGATGCTATCGCATCACAAGACCCAGCAGTAGTTGAAGCTAAAAAAGCATTCGACGCTGTTGAAGGTGGATCACACCTTTACGGTGAAAAGAAAGCTGCTTACGAAAACGCTTTGAACGATGCTCGTAATGCTGCTCGTAACGCTAAAATCCAAGAATCTCAAAAAACATACAACACTGCTGACAAGAAACAAGGTTCTTACTACATCTTGAACGAAACTCCAGAACAAGCTAACGCGCGTTACTTGAAAGAACATGGTCTATCTGCTGATCAAGCATCTGCTGATCAAGCAGCAGCTGACCAAGCAGCAATGCAACCAGAAGGTGGTAAACCAGGTGCTGTAGATCAAGCTAAAAAAGCTGATGCAGCAGCTAAAAAAGCAGGAGCTTCTGCAAAAGCAGGTCAAAAAGCTCTTCCAAAAACTCACGCTGTTAAATAATTTATTTATTTGGTGAAGTATACTATCACTGAAACTTTGTTTCAGTGATTTTTTTAGTAAATAACGAGGTAGAAAAATGAGTGGACACTCTAGAACAAAGAAAACACCAATTACTAAAATAATTGCTTCTATCGTTGCAGTAGCTATCGTTGCTTTGGGAGGCTTCTTTATCTATAAAAGCTTCCTAGCACCAACTGGAGATAAGCTAAATGATGCAAAGGTTACTCAGGAAGCGTCGAAGCAAGCTTATACTGCTAGCGAGGAAGAAAAGGAGTATCTCTCTAATAAGTTTAAAGGTTTACTTGCAACAAACTCTGAAACTGTGGGGTATGTATATATTCCAGGCACACAGTTAGATGAACCAGTCGTTCAAACAACGGACAATGCGACTTATTTAGATAAGCGTTTTGATGGCGTTAACGAGCCTTTAATGGGGACAGTCTTTATGGACGCTGATAACAAAAAGGACTTTAGCGATCGATTAACTTGGTTATTTGGTCACGCTCGTGGTAGTAAAGTAGCTGACCACCGTATGTTTAAAGATGTGAACTATTTCAGTCGCCAAGATTATTTTGATGAACATCCTTATGTAGTTATTGAAACTCCAGAGAGAAAGTACTATTATGAAGCTGTTGCCATGATTATTGTTCCAGAAGAAACAGCTTTTTACCGTACTTCTTTTGATGATGATGCAGATTTTGAGAAACAGCTAACTACTATTTATGATACTGCAGAAGTTAAGAAACCAAATGTTAAGATATCAGCTAAGGATAAATATCTTGTTCTTTCTACTTGTCGTGAAGAAGATGATACGATTCGTGCCAATCTGTACCTTCGACAAATTCCTGATTCAGAGATGAGTGACTTTGTCAAACAACACGGAGAAAGCCTTCAGTATAAACCAACAAGAGAATAATCTTTAATAAAATTTTTATAAATCCTCTTAAAATTAAATGAATAGTTTAATTTTGGGAGGATTTTTTATTTTCATAGCAAATTCCTGCAAGCCTTTTCAAAATATGCTATACTGGTTGAAAAAGGAGGTTTTGCATGAGCGAACTATTTAAAAACCCTAGTGATGGCGTAATACGTCAGTATTTAACAACTAGCAAAACGGTAGCTGTGGTAGGTTTGTCGGATCGTGAGGAAACTACTAGCAATCGTGTGTCTAAGGAGATGCAGTCTCGAGGATATAGAATCATTCCAGTCAATCCGAAATTAGCAGGCCAGGAAATTCTTGGAGAAAAGGCTTATGCAAGTCTTGCTGAGATCCCTTTTCATGTAGATATTGTGGATGTTTTCCGTCGCAGTGAGTTTTTACCAGATGTTGCACGTGACTTTCTACAAGCAGATGCACAGATTTTCTGGGCCCAACTTGGTCTTGAAAATCAAGAGGCAGAAGAAATTCTCCGAGCTGGCGGATGTGAAGATATTGTGATGAATCGTTGTATTAAGAAAGAACATACACGATTGATTCTTGAACAATAAAAAGGTAGCCTTTAGGCTACCTTTTGTCTTAGATAATACCGATGAATATTTGCATGCCAAGACTAGTCAGGATAATGGCAATCCAGCAGAGGGCTCCAAGGAGAATAGATTTACCGCTGGATTTGATCATGGTGATGAGATTGGTTTTGAGACCGATAGCGCTCATGGCCATGATAATGAGGAATTTAGAGAGTTGTTTGAGAGGTGCAAAAAAGCTGTTGCTGACACCGAATGAAGTGAGAATGGTAGTTAGCAGAGAAGCTAGGATAAAGTAGAGAATGAAAACGGGGAAGATTTTTTTAAGCTTCACTCCTTGGTTGTTACCTTGTTGACGACTTTGCCAGTAGGAGAGGAAGAGTGTAATAGGGATAATAGCTAGGGTACGGGTCAGTTTGACAATGGTTGCTGACTCAAGAGTGTTGGTGTGATAAAGACTATCCCAGGCGCTAGCTGTAGCCGTTACAGAAGAAGTATCGTTGACTGCTGTCCCTGCAAAGAGAGAAAAACCTTCGTTTGATAGGTGAAGCCAGCCTCCTAGGGTCGGGAAGATAAGCGCAGCTATGACATTGAAGAAAAAGATAACAGATATGGCTTGAGCGACTTCTTTTTCCTTAGCATGGATGACAGGAGCGGTTGCCGCAATGGCAGAGCCTCCACAGATAGAAGAACCTACTCCAATTAAGGTAGCCAGCTTTGTATCGAGGTCAAAAAAGCGTTGGAAGAGATAGGCTACAATTAAAGCTATAGAAATGGTAGAAAGAATGACAGGGAGGGAAGATTTTCCAACTGCGAAAACTTGAGAGATATTGAGTCCAAATCCAAGCAAGATGACAGCGTACTGGAGTAATTTTTTAGAACTGTAAGTCAAACCAGCATCCAGCTGTTTATAGGAAGTGAGAAAAGGGTGGAGAATCATTCCGATAAAGATGGCAAAAACTGGCGCTCCTACAACAGGCAAGAAGCCTCCTAAAACCCAAGAGATGATAGAAATGACAAGACAGACTAGAAGTCCGGTCCAATTTTTTGATAGAAATGACATAAAAACCTCCGAAAATAAGCACTTCTTATTATAAGCTTGTCTATCAAAAAAGTAAAATAGAAAGTGGGAAATAGGCTGTGACTAAATGGATTTTTGCGGTCAAGGAGCTTTTGTAGTATAATAGATATATGTTCTTTAATCAAGGAGGATATCTATGGACCTAACCAAACGATTTAATAAACAATTAGATAAGATTCAAGTTTCCTTGATTCGTCAGTTTGACCAGGCTATTTCAGAGATTCCTGGAGTGTTACGTCTGACATTGGGAGAACCGGATTTTACAACACCAGATCATGTCAAGGAGGCTGCAAAGCGAGCTATTGACCAAAACCAATCCTACTATACAGGGATGAGCGGTTTACTGACCTTGCGTCAGGCGGCTAGTGATTTTGTAAAAGAAAAATACCAGCTAGACTATAATCCTGAAAATGAAATCTTGGTCACAATTGGTGCGACAGAGGCTTTGTCAGCTACCCTAACAGCTATTCTAGAAGAGGGAGACAAGGTTCTCTTGCCAGCTCCTGCCTATCCTGGCTATGAGCCGATTGTCAATCTAGTGGGGGCAGAGATTGTCGAGATTGATACAACTGAAAATGGTTTTGTCTTGACTCCTGAAATGCTGGAGAAGGCCATACTAGAGCAAGGTGACAAGCTTAAGGCTGTCATTCTCAACTATCCAGCTAACCCAACTGGCATTACTTATAGTCGCGAGCAATTAGAAGCTTTGGCAGATGTTTTACGCAAGTATGATATTTTCGTCGTCTGTGATGAGGTCTACTCAGAATTGACCTATACAGGAGAAAATCATGTATCTTTGGGAACGATGCTGAGAGATCAAGCCATTATCATTAACGGTCTATCTAAATCTCATGCTATGACAGGATGGCGTTTAGGTTTTATCTTTGCACCAGCAAACTTCACAGCTCAACTCATCAAGAGTCACCAATACTTGGTTACTGCTGCAAATACCATGGCGCAACATGCTGCAGTGGAAGCTTTGACAGCTGGTAAAGATGATGCAGAACCGATGAAGAAGGAGTATATCAAGCGTCGAGACTACATTATCGAGAAGATGACGGACCTTGGCTTTGAGATTATCAAACCAGATGGTGCTTTTTACATTTTTGCTAAGATTCCTGCAGGTTACAATCAAGATTCTTTTGCTTTTCTAAAAGATTTTGCTCATAAGAAGGCTGTTGCCTTTATCCCAGGTGCTGCCTTTGGTCAGTACGGAGAAGGGTATGTTCGCCTATCTTATGCAGCCAGCATGGAAACGATTAAAGAAGCCATGAAACGACTTGAGGAGTATATGAAGGAAGCATGATTCAGTCTATTACGAGTCAAGGCCTGGTGCTCTACAATCGTAACTTTCGTGAGGATGATAAGCTGGTCAAAATCTTTACAGAGCAAGCTGGGAAACGGATGTTTTTTGTGAAACATGCTAGTAAATCTAAACTTGCTCCAGTCATTCAACCCTTGGTGCTGGCTCGTTTTCTCCTAAAAAGTAACGATGATGGACTCAGCTATATCGAGGATTACCATGAGGTAAAGACTTTCCCGAAAATCAATAGCGACCTCTTTGTTATGGCATATGCAACCTATGTTGCAGCCTTGGCAGATGCTAGTTTGCAGGATAATCAGCAGGACGCACCCTTATTTGCTTTTTTGCAAAAGACTTTGGAGTTGATGGAAGAGGGCTTAGACTATCAGGTTTTGACCAATATTTTTGAAATTCAAATTTTGACACGTTTTGGGATTAGTCTTAACTTTAATGAGTGTACTTTCTGCCATCGTGTTGGGCAGGCCTTTGATTTTTCTTTCAAGTACGGTGCCTGCCTTTGCCCAGATCATTACCACGAAGATGAAAAACGATGCCGTTTGAATCCGAATATTCCTTATCTGCTCAATCAATTTCAAGCCATTGATTTTGAGACATTGGAGACTATCTCGCTTAAGTCTGAAATCAAGCAAGATTTGCGTAAGTTTATAGACCAAATTTACGAGGAATATGTCGGTATTCACCTAAAATCAAAGAAATTTATTGATTCCCTAGCCGACTGGGGACAATTACTAAAAGAGGAAGACAAATGAAAAAAATCGCAGTAGATGCAATGGGTGGCGATTACGCACCACAAGCTATTGTAGAGGGTGTCAATCAAGCCCTTGCTGACTTTTCAGATATTGAGATTCAACTTTACGGAGACGAAAGTAAAATCAAGCAATATCTAACAGCTACAGAACGTGTCAGCATTATCCATACAGATGAGAAAATTGACTCTGACGACGAGCCTACAAAAGCTATCCGCAAAAAGAAAAATGCCAGTATGGTCTTGGCTGCTAAGGCTGTTAAGGACGGAGAAGCAGACGCTGTTCTCTCTGCTGGTAACACAGGAGCCTTGTTAGCGGCAGGATTTTTCATCGTTGGTCGTATCAAAAATATCGACCGACCTGGGCTTATGTCAACATTGCCAACGATTGATGGTAAGGGTTTTGATATGCTGGATCTCGGAGCTAATGCCGAAAACACAGCTCATCACCTCCATCAATACGCAATTCTAGGTTCTTTCTACGCTAAGAATGTTCGTGGTATTGCAAATCCTCGTATTGGTCTTCTGAACAATGGTACAGAAAGCAGTAAGGGAGATCCGCTACGCAAGGAAGCCTATGACTTATTAGCAGCTGACGAGAGTTTGAATTTTGTCGGGAATGTGGAAGCCCGTGATTTGATGGATGGTGTTGCAGATGTAGTCGTAACCGATGGTTTCACGGGAAACGCTGTTCTCAAAGCTATTGAAGGTACTGCTATGGGGATCATGGGATTACTTAAGAATGCCATTGTAGGTGGCGGACTTAGAGCTAAGCTCGGCGCATTCCTCCTAAAGGATAATCTCAGAGGTTTGAAAAAACAGCTCAACTATTCAGATGTTGGTGGTGCCGTCTTGTTTGGCGTTAAGGCGCCTGTGGTTAAGACTCATGGTTCAAGTGACGCTAAGGCTGTATACAGTACACTTCGTCAGATTCGTACCATGCTTGAGACTGATGTAGTAGCACAAACTGCGCGTGAATTTTCAGGAGAATAATATGACAGATAAACAAATTTTTGACCGTGTTGTTATGATTATCCAAGAACGTCAAGGAGAAGACTTTGTCGTTACTGAAAACTTGAGTTTGAAGGATGATTTGGATGCTGACTCTGTGGATTTGATGGAATTTATCCTAACAATTGAGGACGAATTTGGAATCGAAATTAGTGATGAAGAAATCGACAACCTCAACAGCGTCGCAGATGTATTAGCAATTATTAAAAATAGAACATAAGAAAAAGCAACATGCCTAGCATGTTGCTTTTTCTAATTGGTGTATTTAGGAGACTACACTTCAAATTCATAAAGTGCTGTGGATAGGTAACGTTCTCCGTTATCTGGTGCAAGTGCAAGGACTTTTTTACCTGCTCCAAGTTTTTTAGCGACTTCAATTGCTGCATAGATAGCTGCAGCAGAAGAAATACCTACTAAGAACCCTTCTTTTCCACCGATTTCACGACCAAGTGCAAGAGCATTGTCTGATGTTACGCGAACGATACCATCGTAAGCTTTTGTGTCAAGTGTTTCTGGGATGAATCCAGCAGAGATACCTTGAATTTTATGAGGCCCAGGTTTTTCACCTGATAAGATAGCTGATTCGTCTGCCTCAACTGCAAAAACTTGAATGTTTGAATTCGCAGCTTTAAGAGCATGAGAAACACCTGAAATAGTTCCTCCAGTACCAACACCGGCAACAAAGGCATCTAAACCGTCAGCTCCGAAATCAGCTAGAATTTCAGCTCCTGTTGTTCTTTCGTGAACTTCTGGGTTAGCTTGGTTGATAAATTGCAAAGGTAGGAAACCATCACGTTCAGCAGCGATTTCTTCAGCTTTAGCAATAGCGCCTTTCATACCTTCACTTCCTGGAGTTAGAACGAGTTCAGCACCATATGCTTGGATGATTTTACGACGTTCCACACTCATTGTCTCAGGCATAACGATGACAACTTTGTAGCCTCTAGCAGCACCAACCCATGAAAGACCGATACCAGTGTTTCCGCTTGTTGCCTCTACAATAGTAGAACCAGGTTTAAGTTTGCCTTCTTGTTCAGCTTTTTCAATCATGCTTAGAGCAATGCGGTCTTTAACGGATGACCCTGGGTTAAATGCTTCTAGTTTTACGTAAACATCTGCTGCACCCTCAGGTACGATGTTGTTCAATTTAACAATCGGTGTTCTACCGACAAGTTCAGTGATATTGTTATAAATCGCCATATTAGCACCTCTATATATAAGATGCTACTAGTATAACGCTATCTTTTCCTTTTGTAAAATATAGAAATCCTATCGAAGTGATAGGATTTTTTTATACCGGATATAAAAGAGTAAGGTTAGATAAATAAGGCAGTATTTCCGTTATTTTATCCTAAGTTTATAGGAACCTCGACTTCTCGTAAACCTTGATCTGTTAAGGTGACTTTCCCATTGAAATATTCTATAAGCGAAGATTTAATATCTTCTTTATCTTCCTTATCAACAAAGATGATTGTCTCAACTTGATCTGTAAAATTGGTTTCAAGTTCCATAAGATTATGTTCTTTAAGAAAGTTTCCATATTCTTGATATTGGGCATAACTCATTTGAATTTGAATCCCTGCTTGTTCTTTAATTTCTACAATTCCAATCTCTTTAACAGCTAAAGCGACACTACCAGCATAAGCGCGAATGAGCCCCCCAGCACCTAGCTTAATACCACCGAAATAACGGGTAACAACTACACAGACATTGGTTAAATTATGATTTTCTAACACTCCAAGCATTGGTACTCCAGCAGTTCCGCTTGGTTCTCCATCGTCACTAGTTCGTTTAATTTCACTGCGCTCACCAATAATAAAAGCAGAGCAGTTGTGGGTCGCTTTATAGTGTTCTTTCTTAATAGCAGTGATGAAGGCACGGGCTTCCTCCTCGCTATAGACACGCTTTGCATGGCAAATAAAGCGGGATTTTTTGATTTCTTCTTGGACTTGTCCGTCCTCTTTAATTGTTCTACATTCCATAATGTTATTGTACTAAAAATTAGGATAAAGTTCTAGATTTTACGAATAAAGAAGTATGAAAATAAACCCAAATTATCTAGGTCGACTTTTTACTGAAGATGAATTAAGTATGGAAGAACATCAGTTAGCAGTGAAACTCCCAAGTATGCGAAAAGAGAAGGGAAAACTAGTTTGTCAACGATGTGATAGTGTGATTCAAGAAGAATGGTTATTGCCCATTGATGCATACTACTGTCGAGAATGTCTGTTGATGAAGCGAGTTAGGAGTGATCAAGGTTTATATTATTTCCCTCAGGAAGAATTTCCAAAACAAGAGGTTCTTAAATGGCAGGGACAATTGACTCCATTTCAAGAGAAAGTATCAAAAGGATTACTTAAAGCTGTAGAAAGTCAGCAGCCAACTTTAGTTCATGCCGTGACTGGCGCTGGGAAAACAGAGATGATTTATGAAGTTGTGGCAAAAGTCATTAATGATGGTGGGGCAGTTTGTTTAGCGAGCCCCCGGATAGATGTTTGTTTGGAGTTATATAAACGACTACAAAATGATTTTGCCTGTAAAATCGCGTTGTTACATGGGGAATCTGAACCATATTTTCGGACACCTCTAGTTGTTGCAACGACTCACCAGTTATTAAAATTCTATCAAGCTTTTGATTTACTAATAGTTGATGAAGTTGATGCTTTTCCCTATGTTGACAACAAGATGCTTTACAAAGCTGTAAAGAATTGTGTAAAGGAAAACGGACTCAGCATTTTCCTTACAGCTACCTCTACAGATGAATTGGATAAAAAGGTTCGCTTAGGAGAGTTGAAAAGGTTAAGTTTACCAAGGCGGTTTCATGGTAACCCCTTAATAATTCCCAAACCAGTCTGGCTATCTGAATTGGACAATTACTTAGACAAACATCGTCTACCACCCAAATTAAAAAGCTATATAGAAAAACAACGAAAATCAGGCTATCCATTACTCATTTTCGCTTCAGAGATTAAAAAAGGAGAGAAGTTAAAGGAAATCTTGCAGCTGCAGTTTCCAAATGAGAAAATAGGCTTCGTATCGTCTGTTACAGAAGATCGATTAGAACAAGTTCAAGCATTTAGAGATAGAGAATTAACCATCTTGATAAGTACAACAATATTGGAACGTGGAGTTACCTTTCCATGTGTAGACGTAATGGTTGTCGAAGCAAATCATCGCCTCTTTACAAAATCGAGTTTAATTCAAATTGGAGGACGAGTTGGACGCAGCATGGATAGACCAACTGGAGATTTAATTTTCTTTCATAATGGATTAAATCGTTCGATTAAAAATGCCATAAAAGAAATTAAGTTGATGAATAAGGAGGCAGGTTTATGACTTGCTTACTATGTGGACAACACTTGGGAAGTAATTTAACCTTTAGAAATCTTCTTTTTTTAAAAAAGGAGGCAGGTTCGCTCTGTTTTACGTGCTCCTCAAGTTTCGAAAAAATAGGAGAAGAACATTGTCCAACCTGCTATAAAGCAGGAGTGTCAACCTCGTGTCAAGATTGTCAACTTTGGTGTAAAGAAGGGATTGATGTCAGTCATGAAGCGATTTTTACTTATAATCAAGCAATGAAGGATTACTTTAGCCGCTACAAGTTTGATGGAGATTATATTCTTAGAAAGATTTTTGCTTCAATTTTAAAAGATAAACTGCGAAAGTATAAAGAGTTTCAAATCCTTCTCATTCCCTTGAGTCCAGAGAGATTCTCTAAAAGGGGATTTAATCAGGTTGAGGGCTTAATAGAAACTACAGGTTTATCCTATCTGGATTTATTAGGAAAAAGTGAAGTGAAAGCAAGCTCTTCAAAAAATCGTTCAGAACGTTTAGCCACAGAACTCCCATTTTTTATTAAAAACGGCGTTACGATCCCAAAGAAAATTTTATTAATTGATGATATTTATACGACAGGTGCGACTGTTAATCGTGTCAAGAGTATGCTAGAGAATGCAGGAGCAGAAGAGGTTAGAACATTTTCCCTCGTAAGATGAGGAAAAAGATTGCAATAATTTTTTGAAAGCGTTATAATAAATATAGAAAAACAAATATGTTTAGAAAGAAGGTACTTATATGATTAAATATAGTATCCGTGGTGAAAACTTAGAAGTAACAGAAGCAATTCGTGATTATGTAGTTTCTAAACTCGAAAAGATCGAAAAATACTTCCAAGCAGATCAAGAACTAGATGCACGTGTAAATTTGAAAGTGTATCGTGAAAAGACTGCTAAGGTAGAAGTAACAATTCCACTTGGATCTATTACTCTTCGTGCAGAAGATGTTTCTCAAGATATGTATGGATCCATTGATTTGGTAACAGATAAGATTGAACGTCAAATTCGTAAAAATAAAACAAAAATTGAACGTAAGAACAGAAACAAAGTTTCTACTAGCCAATTATTTACAGATGCTTTAGTTGAAGATTCAGATGTTGCTCAAGCTAAAGTTGTTCGTTCAAAACATATTGATTTAAAACCAATGGACCTTGAAGAAGCACTTCTTCAAATGGATTTATTGGGTCATGACTTCTTCATTTACATCGATGTTGAGGACGAAACAACTAATGTAATTTACCGTCGTGAAGATGGAGACATTGGCCTTCTTGAAGCAAAAGAATCATAAGATATTGTCGTTTAATATATAAGTGGGCTGTTGAAAACAGCTCACTTATTTGATTTTACAAAGATATAAGTTGGAGTATTAACTCAACTTATAGGGCTATTTACTTTAATTAAGTAGACAAAAGAAAGCGCTTTAAGTTAAAATAGTCATGTCAACAAATATTGAGCGTAAAAATGTAAGCGCTCTAAAATTAATTTATTACAAAGGAGTCCACAGATGGCAACTAAAGAAGAAATCTTGCGCGAATTATATCCAGAGGATCTATTCCACTATGCAGATGGTTTAACATTGGGAGAAGCAGAAGTTTTACAAGAAACTCGTCGTTTGATTGAAAAACACCTTCGTCCTGTAATTAATGAATATTGGGAAGCACCTGATTTCCCATTCGAACAATTTTACGCTGTAGCAAAAGGCGCACAAATCATGAACAACCCTAAATTGTTCGAAGGACGAGAAGGAAACTACAAACCATCAGAACTTTACATCGCATTCTTGTACCTTGAATTAGGTCGTTTCGATGCTTCTATGGCAACATTCTTCACAGTACATGGTGGACTTTGCTACAACACAATCTTGCTTGGTGGTGATGAGCGTCAACAAAAAGAATTCCTTCCTAAATTGGCTGCATTTGACTGGCAAGGATGTTTCGCTTTGACTGAGCCATTGTCAGGTTCTGACATCGCTGGTGGTCTTGCTACAACAGCTGAGCGCGTTGGAGACAAATGGATCTTGAACGGTGAAAAACGTTGGATCGGTGGATCAGACACAGCTGACGTTGTTCCAGTATTCGCTCGCGACGTTGAAGATGGACGCGTGAAATGTTTCATCGTTCGTAAAGGTGCTCCAGGATACCACGCTGAGCCAATCCCTCACAAAGTTTCTCTTCGTTGCGTACGTAATGGTCACATTACTATGAAGAATGTTGAAGTTCCAGATTCAGACCGTTTGGTAAACATCAACGGATTTGGCGACGTAGCTCGCATCTTGACATTCACTCGTGCTGACGTTGCTCACATTGCAACTGCTATCACTTGCGGATCATTCGTTGCAGCTCTTAAATATGCTAAAGACCGTCAACAATTCAAACGTCCAATCGCTTCATTCCAGATCGTTCAAGAAAAATTGGCTAGAATGCAAGCTAACGCAGTAGCAGCACTTGCTTACTCAGCTCGTATCGCAGAAATGCAAGAAGCTGGTAACGAATTGATGCTTAACTCTGCACTTGCTAAAATGCATAACTCATTGGTAATGCGTGAAACAGTTGCCCTTGCACGTGAAACATGTGGTGGTAACGGAATCACTCTTGAAACTGACGTAGCTCGCTTCTTCGCAGATGCTGAAGCAATCTACACTTATGAAGGTTCTCACGAGGTGAACGCATTGATTGTTGGTCGTGAACTCACTGGTGTCGGTGCATTCGTATAATAATGAATTTGGAACGGTTGCTTAGCATTTGCTGAAAGACCGTTCCGATTCTTTCTTTATAAACTTTATATATTAAAATGAATAGGAGAAAAAAATGAGTATTTCTAAAGTAATGATCATTGGTTCTGGTCAAATGGGTAGCGGAATCGCGCAAGTATTCGCTCAATCTGGTTTTACAGTATACCTTAATGACATTAAAGAAGAATTTGTACAAAGAGGGATTGATAATATCACTAAACAATTGGCTCGTTCAGTAGAAAAAGGACGTATGTCAGAAGAAGAAAAAGGAAAAATCTTGGGTAACTTGATTCCTTCAACTTCTTACGAAGATGCTAAAAACGTTCAATTGGTTATTGAAGCAGCTACAGAAAACAGAGATATCAAACTCAGCATCTTTAAACAATTGGATGAAATTACTGCTCCTGAAACAATTTTGGCTTCTAACACATCATCTCTTTCTATTACGGATATTGCTGCGGCTACAGTTCATCAAGAACGTGTAATTGGTATGCACTTCTTCAACCCAGCACCAGTTATGAAGTTAGTTGAAGTGATTCGTGCTCTTCAAACTTCAGATGAAGTTGTAAAAGCAGTTCGCGAATTGACTGAAAAAATTGGAAAAACTGCAGTTGACGTTAAAGACTCTTATGGATTTGTTGTTAACCGTGTGTTGATCCCAATGATTAACGAAGCTATCTTTATCCTGGGTGAAGGTGTTGCTTCTGCAGAAGAAATTGATGAAGCTATGAAATTGGGTGCAAACCATCCAATTGGCCCATTGGCACTTGCTGACTTGATCGGATTGGATGTATGTTTGGCAATCATGGGAGTATTGAATAACGGCTTCGGTGATCCTAAATACCGTCCAGCACCACTATTGAAGAAAATGGTTGAAGCTGGTAAACTAGGTCGTAAGACTAAAGAAGGATTCTTTAAATACTAAGATTATAAGGAGCAAATAATGAAAGAAGCAGTTATTGTTGCAGCGGTTCGTACACCTCTAGGTGCCTTCGGTGGAAGCTTGAAAGATGTTCCTGCTGTTGATTTGGGAAGTTTAGTTATCAAGAGCGCTATCGAAAGAGCAAACTTGAAACCAGAACAAGTTGATGAAGTTATCATGGGAAACGTCCTTGGTGCAGGCCTTGGACAAAACGTTGCACGTCAAATGAGTGTTAACGCGGGTATCCCAGTTGCTTCTCCAGCATTCACTATTAACAAAGTTTGTGGATCTGGTTTGAAAGCAGTTCAATTGGCAGCTCAAGCAGTATTGTGTGGAGATGCTGATATCGTTGTAGCCGGTGGGGCTGAAAACATGAGCCAAGCTCCTTATGTCCTTCCAAACCAACGTTGGGGCGCCCGTATGGGAGACTCCCAAGTAGTAGACACTATGCTTCGTGATGGCTTGACAGATGCCTTTGGATCCTTCCATATGGGAATTACAGCTGAAAACGTTGCTGAACAATATGGCATTACACGTGAAGACCAAGATAACTTTGCTGTGCAATCTCAAAAACGTGCAGTTGCAGCTATTGAAGCTGGTCGTTTTAAAGAAGAAATCGTTCCTGTTGAAATTCCGCAACGTAAAGGCGATCCTATCGTATTTGATACAGATGAATTCCCAAGAAAAGATGCTTCATTTGAAGGACTTTCTAAACTTCGTCCAGTATTCAAAAAAGATGGTACTGTAACAGCTGGTAATGCTTCAGGTATCAACGATGGTGCTGCAGCAGTTGTAGTTATGAGTGCTGAAAAAGCTAAAGAATTGGGAGTTCCAGTTTTGGCAACTATCAAATCTTACGCAAGCGCTGGTCTTGATCCAAAAGTGATGGGTTGCGGTCCAATCTACGCATCTCGTAAAGCACTTGAAAAAGGTGGATTTACAGTTGCAGATCTTGACTTGGTAGAATCAAACGAAGCATTTGCGGCTCAAGCGTGTGCAGTTGGTAAAGAACTAGGTCTTGACCCAGAAAAAGTTAACGTTAACGGTGGAGCTATTGCCCTTGGACACCCAATTGGTGCTTCAGGATGCCGTATCTTGGTTACTCTTCTTCATGAAATGGAAAAACGTGATGCAAAACGTGGTCTTGCTACACTTTGTATCGGTGGAGGAATGGGTACTGCAGTTATCGTAGAACGTTAATTCATACTTTATTCTATTGACTAAAATTTATTATATCTTACCTGAAATCTCTTCGGAGAATTTTGGGTAAGATATTTTTTATTATAAATAATTAGAAGACTAAAGTATCAAAATAAAAGCGCTTTCCTATAAGTTAAACTTATAGGCATAAGCATAAATATTAAGTGGACGGTGGTTAATAAATAAGGTATTATTATAATGTAAGCACTTACATTACTATCGGTACTTGTTGACGCAGTACTCTATACTCAAAATAACTTAAAGTAGGAGGAGAATAATGAGTAATACAGTTTTATTAGAGGTTAAAGATGGTATCGGTTATATCACCATTAACCGCCCAGCAGCTTTGAACGCGTTGAGTTCAGAGGTTTTGACGGATTTAAATCTTGTTTTAGATGAAGTAGAAAAACATGAAGATATCCGTGTTGTTATTGTTAGTGGTCAAGGTGATAAGGCTTTTGTTGCAGGGGCTGATATTAAGGAAATGGACCAAATGTCTCCAATTCAAGCCTTCGAATACATGACATATGCCAATGATACATTTACCCGTCTGTCTGATCTTACTCAACCGACTATTGCAGTTCTTAATGGATATGCTTTGGGAGGCGGTTTGGAGCTTGCACTCTCAACGGATATTAGAATTGGCTTTGAAAAGACGATGGTAGGATTCCCTGAAGTTGGCTTGGGTATCATTCCTGGTTTCGCAGGTACACAAAGAATGTCTCGTTTGATCGGTACTAGCAAGACAAAAGAATTGATCTACACTGCTAGAATCGTCAAAGGAAATGAAGCCTATGACCTAGGAATTTTGAACAAACTTGTTCCAGCTGAGGAATTATTGTCATCTGCTGAAGAACTAGCTAAAAGCATCATGAAAAATGCTCCGTTGGCTGTTGAAAAAGCTAAGCATGTCATTCAAGTTGGTTCAGAACTTCCTCTTAAGAATGCAATTCGTTTAGAGACAGAAGCTGAAGCTCTTCTCTTCTCTACTGAAGACAAAGTTGAAGGAATGCGTGCTTTTGTTGAAAAACGTAAAGCCGTGTTCAACCGTAAATAATAATTGAGGTGTTAGTATGAAAGCTGTTTTATCATTACAAGAAGCTATTTCTAAAGTAAAACCTGGTAATGTCGTAGGGATTTCAGGATTCCTTGCTGTTGGTGAACCTTTGGAGTTGATCGAAGAGTTGGTTAGACAAAATCAACAAGATTTGACTTTGGTTTCAGTTGTTACTTCACATCCAGGTAAAGAAGTGGGTGTTGGCCGCCTTTGTGAAAACCACCAAGTTAAAAAATATGTTGCTGCCCACATTGGTACATCTCCTGCTGCTCAAAAAGCATACTTTAGTGGAGAAATGGAAGTAGAATTCACTCCAATGGGTACTGTTGTTGAACGTCTTCACGCTGCTGGAGCAGGTCTTGGAGGAGTTTTGACACCGACAGGAGTTGGTACTATTTTAGAAAATGAACATGAAAAAGTAGTTCGCAATGGTCGCGAGTACCTCATTTATGACCCGCTAAAACTTGACGTAGCATTGATTAAAGCTACAAAAGCTGATAAGTACGGAAACTTGTACATTGATGGTACAACTAAGAACATTTCATTGCAACTAGCTCTTGCAGCAGATACAGTTATCGTTGAAACAAATGAAATTGTTGAAGTTGGTGAAATTAAACCGGATGACATCTATATTCCAGGTATCCTTGTTGACTATGTAGTCCAAGGCTTAACTCCAGAAGAACACCACAAGATGATGGGTGACCTCTGGACAGAGACTAATAAATTAGCGGGGGTAAAATAATATGAAACCAAAAGAAATTATTGCAAGACGTGTTGCTCTTGAATTTAAAGATGGTGATGTTGTAAACCTTGGATTTGGTATTCCAAATGCTTCTGCAGACTTCATCCCAGAAGGTGTTAACGTAATCCTTCAAGCAGAAAATGGTGCCCTTCGCTTTGGTGAAACACCAACTAAAGATAATTACAATCCAAACCTAGCAAACTCAGGTGGTGCACCAATTACTCTCCTTCCAGGAGCTGCTTTGTTTGATTTGCAAACATCATTTGCAATTATTCGTGGTGGTCACGTTGATGCGACTGTTCTTGGAGCTCTTGAAGTAAGCCAAGACGGAAGCATTGCAAACTGGATTATCCCAGGAAAATTTGCACCAGGTATGGGTGGAGCGATGGACCTTTTGGTAGGTGCTAAACGCGTTATTGGAGCAATCCAACATACTACAGGTGGCGAATCTAAACTTTTGAAAGAGTGCACATTGCCTCTATCAGCTAAAGGAGTTTTAGATCTTGTCATTACAGAACTAGCTGTTTTTGGATTCAAAGATGGTAAATTCTTGTTGAAAGAAGTTGCACCAGGTGTAACTGTAGAAGAAGTTCTTGAAAAAACAGCCGGTGACGTTATTGTTGCAGAAGATGTGAAGACAATGCCTATCTAGGCTAATATTGGCTATTTTCTTCTGAACATGATATTATATATGTAAACGATACTATCGCCTTTTTAGGCGGTAGTATCAATTGGTATCTAAGTGAAAAAATAAATGGAAGTAAGGTGATAGCTAAGTGGATATTATACAAATGAACTATTTCATTAATATAGTCGAATGTGGTTGCAATCTATCAATTGCAGCAAAGAAAATCCATATTAGTCAGTCAGCCTTAAGTCAATTTGTAACAAATTTTGAAGCAGCTGAGGGAATCCAATTATTCAATCGAAAGAATGGTAGATTGGAAAGTTTGACTGAGGCAGGACGAAAGATTTATCGTTTTGCCACAGAAATTGTTAATCGTCACGAAGAGATGCTTTCAATGATTCATATTGAATCACAAAAGCAGAGAGGGACTATTAATCTTGGTATTCCTTCTTTGATATTAAGAACGTTCTTCTCAAACGCTCTACCGCATTTTTTGAGAAACAACCCTCACATCTATATTCAAGTTATAGAGGGTGGAGGGAAAGAAATTCACCAAAAAATGAGTGACGGTGATTTAAACCTAGCATTTTTAATTGAGCCAACGAACTTAGATGCACAAAAATTTGAACAACATATTATTCATTTAGACGAGTATGTTGCTTTTATGGATAAACATCATCCATTAGCACAGAAAGAAGCGCTAGATTGGTCTGATTTTGCTGATTATGATTTAGCAATCTTTAATAAAACATTTACGACTTATGATTTGGTGGTCGATAAACTTCGTTCACAACGCATAAATACTAAATTTGCTTATTTATCATCTACTTGGGACTTTTTAATTGAGTCTACTTATCAAACAGATTTGATTACAATTTTACCAAAATCTGTTGAAAATCTTGTAGATAGTAGTCGCTTCCAAACTGTTCGATTTAATGACCCGATTCCTTTTAATGTTTGGTTCTGTAGACCGTACAAGGATTCCTACAACGAGGTCGAATCCTATGTGTATGAAGAATTGTTAAAAGGGTATTATCAACCCTTGTCTGAGAATTAGCTTGGGGTGAAGAGTAATGGTCTACAATGATAACCTTGCTAAAAGGTATAATGCAGAAATAAGCAGTCTAATTGCAAGCTTTTTTGAGCATAGAACAGATAAAAATCAATTTCCAAGAGAATTGTTCGATAAGTTTATTGAATCTTTTGATATATTTTCATCCATCGTAAGGGATGAAGATTCGATTTTAAGCGAAGAATTCATGACTTTTATTCGTTTAATCTCAAAAGAATTTGCTGCTTTTTCGACAGTTTTATTAACCCAGGCTTGCTATGGGATTTATCCTATTATTCGATACGGTAGTCCCAAACAAAAAAGTCTATATCTTGAAAAATTAATTAAAGGAGAGATATTGGCTGGTCTAGGTTTTTCTGAGGGATATCTTGGTGAAAATCTAGAATTAGTGAATACAACTGCGACTAAAACAAGTAATGGATGGCGTCTTTCAGGTAAGAAATCGATTGTTTCAAATTGCCGTTTTACGGATATACTTTTTATATTTGCCAAAGTAGAAAATGATGAAAAGAAACAGTCGTTTGGATTTTTTATCGTAGACACTAAGGACCCAGGTGTTTACTTTGGAGAAGATATCCCTAAACAAGGACTAAAAGGTTTACCAATATGTTCAGTTTCTTTTGATGATATTGAATTATCAGAGGATAGTTTATTAGGGATGACTTTAGCTGGTCAAGAACAGTTAAATGACTTTGTTCGAAAGCTTCAATTAGGTTTAAGCGCAGTTTCTATTGGAATTTCCGAAGGAGCTTTTGAAAAAGGTTTATCTTTTCTAAAGGTGAAACGTGGTTTTGGTAAGAGGTTGATTGATGCGACGATTTATCAACATCAATTTGCTGATTTATATACAAAACTATGTGCAGCAGAAGCGTATTTCAATTCATATAAAAATCAAATGTTAGATGATTCTTTGTATGTTTCACAGATTAAATTATTTACTACAAAAGTAGCTATTGAAATTTCTGAAGAGATTATCAGATTAATAGGTCCGCTACAAGCACAGGATAAAACCCCGATTGATCGTTATTTAAAAGATGCTAAAACTATTGAAAGTTACGGGAAATCTGGAGACTCAATTCGAAAAAGAATAGCACACCAGTGGCTAAAGGAGTAATAAAATGACAGAACTCAAGTTGCAAGAGTATCAATTTCATAATATGAAGTTGACATGGCTACGAGGAGCTGATAAATTAACTGATGCAGGGACATTATTTGGTCCTGTTCCAAAAGTTGTGTGGTCTCGATACTATCCAACAAATGAAGACAATATGATGTCTGAGTTGACAGATCCCATCTTGATTCAATACAAAGGGAAGAATTACCTGATGGATGCGAGTTTCGATACGGCAAAATTGTCTGAGAAACAAAGACGCAATCTAGGAATTTTATCTGAAAGTAAAATTGAAGAGAGTTTAGAACTTTTAGGCTTGTCTCCAGAGAAGATTGATTATGTACTGATGACACATATGCACCATGACCATTCAGGTGGTTTAACACGCGTTAATTCTGAGGGCAATCTTGTTTCTAAGTTTCCTAATGCAAAGATTATTGTCAATGATATAGAATGGTACGAGATGAGAAATCCTAACAATCGTACTCGTGGAACTTATCTGAAAGAGAATTGGGAACCAATTCAGGACCAAGTTACAACTTTCTCTGATTCTGTTGAGATTATTCCAGAAATTCAAATGATTCATACAAGCGGACATAGTAATGGTCACTGTATTATTTTACTTAAACAAGGTGAAGATACAATGATTCACATGGGTGATTTGATGTTAACACACGCTCATCGAAATCCACTGTGGGTTCCGGCTGTAGATGATTATCCAATGAAGTCTATTTCAGCAAAAGAAAAATGGCTTAAGCAAGCCTTTGAAAATGGTTATAAATTCTTCTTCTATCATGATCAATTTTTTGCAGTTGCAGAATTTGATAAAGAAGGTAAAGAATTTGTGAACTATGTTTTGCGCTCACGTCCACCAGTGATTCCATTTACAGAACAGCAAGATCGTAGACCAGACTTTTTATAATTGTTGCGTATAAGGAGACAAATGACTAAATTCTCTTGTTTGATAGATACAGGAAAATAGCCTGTTGAATTTCAAACAAAACTGAACCGAAAATAAAGGAGTAAACATATGTCTATTACTAAACTTTTGCAAATTAAATACCCTATTTTCCAAGGAGCTATGGCTCAAATTTCTCACTATCAACTTGCTGCTGCTGTTTCAGAAGCTGGAGGACTAGGAATTATTGCCTCTGGTGGTATGACAGGAGAACAACTTCGCGAAGAAATTCGTGAATTGAGAAAATTAACTGACAAACCTTTTGGTGTTAATATCATGTTAATGATGAAAAACATCAAGGATATTGTAACAGTTATTATCGAAGAAAAAGTTCCGGTTGTTACTACTGGTGCAGGAACTCCAAAACATATCATGCCATATTTGAAAGAAGCTGGTGTTAAAGTGATTCCTGTGGTTGCTAGTGTAAAACATGCTCAAAAAATGCAAGAACTCGGGGTTGATGCAGTTGTTGCTGAAGGTTCAGAAGCCGGAGGACACATTGGTGACACTAACACTATGGCTTTGATTCCTCAAATTGTAGATGCTGTTGATATTCCTGTTATCGCTGCGGGTGGTATTGCTGACGGTCGTGGATTGGCTGCTGCCTTTACACTTGGAGCTCAAGGTGTACAAATGGGTACTATCTTCTTGGCTTCAAACGAATGTCCAATTGCTGATGCTTATAAAGAAGCTGTCCTTGCAGCAAATGATACAGCAACTGCTGTTACTGGACGTATTGCAGGAGCTCCTGTTCGTTGTATTCGCAATGAAATGACAGACCACTACATCGAATTAGAACAAAAAGGTACAAACCGTGAAGAGCTTGAGGAAATTACTATCGGTTCACTTTCTAAAGCTGTTTACGAAGGTGATACTGTACACGGTTCAATGATGAGTGGACAAATTGCAGGTATGGTAAAAGAAATTAAACCATGTAAAGAAATCATCGAAACAATCGTGGCAGAAGCACAAGAACGTCTTAAACACGTTGAAATTTCAGTAGGCGAATAATCTATCCAACAGAGTAGATTCTTAAGGCAAATATAAAAGTATATCTATAGGAGGGCGATTTAATCGCCCTCTTTTGTTCTTTAAAAACCTTTACAAAACACTTGTCTAATACCCTTGTAAACTTCCTTAAGTTCGCTTTTTGCCTATATTTATGGTATAATATTGCGCAAGAGGTTTGTAATGAAAAAAAATGAAATGAATCCCTTATTTGTTTACTTATTTGTTGGGATTTCCTTTATAATCATGACCGTATTGGTTGTTTTTCTTCAAAATAATCTAGTCACAATAGTATGTTTACTTTTCTTGATGGTAGCATTTCTTTTGCTATTTTATTTTCAGAAGAAATCTTATCAGAAAACTGAAATTGAACAAATCCAGTACGTAAACCATCAGGCGGAAGATAGTTTAAGTTCACTATTAGAACAGATGCCTGTTGGAGTTGTCAAACTAAACATGGAAAGTAGTGAGATTGAGTGGTTTAATCCCTACGCTGAGCTAATGCTGACAACGGAAGATGGAGAAATTGACCATTCTCAAGTTCAAGAAATTATAAAAACAGCCATATCTTCGCCTGGAATTTATGCCAATGTGGGAGAAAAGCGTTATGCAGTGCATCTAGATAGAAACTCGGGGGTGCTCTACTTTTTTGACGTTTCTGGAGAATACGAAGCCACAGTGGAATTGGTGACGAGTCGTCCTGTTATTGGTGTTATTTCGGTAGATAATTATGATGATTTAGAGAATGAAACATCTGAATCTGATATCAGCCATATTAATAGTTTTGTTGCGAATTTTGTTGCAGGATTTACTGGAAAACATCAAATGTTCTCTCGTAGAGTGGCCATGGATCGTTTCTACTTGTTTACTGATTATACGGTTTTAGAACAATTGATGCAGGATAAATTTTCTGTAATTGATACTTTTCGTGAAGAAGCCAAACAGAGAGATTTACCATTGACTATGAGTATGGGCTTATCATACGGTGATGGCGATCATGAGGGCATTGGTAAAGTTGCTTTATCAAATCTCAATCTTGCAGAAGTTCGTGGTGGAGACCAAGTTGTTGTCAAAGAAAATGATGAAACGAAGAATCCAATTTATTTTGGTGGTGGAACGGCAGCTTCTATTAAGCGAACAAGAACACGTACAAGAGCGATGATGACGGCAATATCTGAGAAGTTGAGAAGTGTCGACCAAGTCTTTGTAGTTGGTCATAAAAACTTAGACATGGATGCTTTGGGTTCTGCGGTTGGGATGCAATTGTTCTCTAGTAATGTCTTGGATGAAAGTTATGTAGTCTATGATGCTGAACAAATGTCTCCTGATATTCATCGAGCCATTCAATTTTTAGAGAATGAGGGAGTAACAAAACTCATCCCTCTAACTCAAGCTATGGAAATGGTCACTAATCGTTCGTTATTAGTGATGGTAGACCATTCTAAGACGGCCTTGACCTTGTCAAAAGAATTCTATGATTTGTTCACACAAACGATTGTTATTGACCATCATAGACGGGACCAGGATTTCCCAGACAATGCAGTCATCACCTATATAGAGAGTGGTGCAAGTAGCGCGAGTGAGCTTGTAACAGAGTTAATCCAATTCCAAAACTCTAAGAAATCACGATTGAGTCGTATTCAAGCAAGTGTTCTCATGGGCGGTATGATGCTAGATACCAAGAATTTCACCTCTCGTGTGACTAGCCGAACATTTGACGTAGCGAGCTATCTAAGAACACGTGGAAGTGATAGTGTTGTAATTCAGGAACTTGCGGCGACTGACTTTGAAGAGTATCGATTGGTGAATGAACTCATCTTACAAGGACAGGCTGTACAACCTTCTATTCTTGTCGCTCAGGCCAAGGATACTAAGGAATATGATACTGTAGTGATTAGTAAAGCAGCCGATACGATGCTGGCCATGTCAGGTATTGAAGCTAGTTTTGTCATTGCAAAAAACCGCCAAGGGGATATTTCCATTTCTGCACGAAGTCGTAGTAAGATTAATGTGCAACGGATTATGGAAGAATTGGGTGGCGGAGGCCACTTCAACCTGGCAGCTGCTCGACTTACAGATATGAGTCTGCAAGAAGCAGGTGATAAATTGAAAACCATTATTTCTAATGAACTTAGTGAAAAGGAGACAGAGGAATGAAAGTAATCTTTTTAGCAGATGTAAAAGGAAAAGGAAAAAAAGGCGAAATCAAGGAAGTGCCAACAGGTTATGCACAAAACTTTTTGATTAAGAAAAATCTTGCTAAAGAAGCGACTTCTCAAGCAATTGGCGAGTTGCGTGGTAAGCAAAAATCTGAAGAAAAAGCACATGCTCAACTTCTTGCAGAAGCACAAGAAATTAAGGCAAAACTTGAAGCTGAAGAAACAATTGTTGAGTTTGTTGAAAAAGTTGGTCCAGATGGAAGAACTTTTGGTTCAATTACTAGCAAGAAAATTGCGGAAGAGCTTCAAAAACAATTTGGAATTAAAATTGATAAACGCCATATTCAAGTCCAATCTCCAATTCGTGCGGTTGGCTTGATTGATGTTCCTGTAAAAATTTATCAGGATGTAACTGGCGTCATCAATCTTCGTGTAAAAGAAGGCTAAGCTAGATTTGAGTAATTATGTTATAAAAGGAAGGGAAATCTGATGGCAGAAGTAGAGGAACTACGAGTTCAGCCCCAGGATATCTTGGCAGAACAATCAGTATTGGGAGCTATATTTATCGATGAGAGTAAACTCGTGTTTGTTCGAGAATATATTGACTCTCGAGACTTCTTTAAGTATGCTCACCGTTTGATTTTTCAGGCCATGGTTGATTTGTCAGATCGTGGCGAAGCTATTGATGCAACAACTGTTCGTACGATTTTAGACAATCAAGGTGACTTGCAAAATATTGGTGGTTTGTCCTACCTTGTTGAGATTATCAACTCTGTACCAACCTCTGCAAACGCTGAATACTATGCAAAAATTGTAGCAGAGAAAGCCACTCTTCGTCGTCTGATTGCTAAGTTGACAGAATCTGTCAATCAAGCTTATGAAGCCTCTAGTCCTGCAGATGAAATCATTGCTCAGGCAGAAAAGGGCTTGATTGATGTTAGCGAAAATGCCAATCGTAGTGGGTTTAGAAATATTCGTGATATCCTAAACCTAAACTTTGGAAATTTGGAAACTCGCTCACAACAAACATCTGATATTACAGGAATTGCTACTGGTTATCAAGATTTGGATCATATGACTACAGGTTTACACGAGGAAGAGTTGATTATTATAGCAGCTCGTCCTGCTGTTGGTAAGACGGCCTTTGCTTTAAATATTGCTCAAAATATTGGAACTAAGCTAGACAAGACTGTTGCAATTTTCTCTCTCGAGATGGGTGCAGAGAGTCTGGTCGACCGTATGTTGGCTGCCGAAGGGCTAGTAGAGTCTCACTCTATTCGTACTGGACAACTTACTGAGGAAGAGTGGCGTAAGTACACCATTGCTCAAGGGAATCTTGCTAAAGCAAGCATCTATATCGATGACACACCCGGAATCCGGATTACTGAAATTCGGTCACGCGCCAGAAAATTGTCTCAGGAAACAGGCAATCTTGGATTAATCTTGATTGACTACCTGCAGCTAATCACAGGAACAGGCAGAGAAAACCGTCAACAAGAGGTGTCAGAGATTTCACGTCAGTTGAAGATTTTGGCCAAGGAATTGAAGGTTCCCGTTATCGCGCTGAGTCAGTTGTCGCGTAGTGTTGAACAACGTCAAGATAAAAGACCGGTATTATCAGATATTCGTGAGTCTGGATCTATCGAGCAGGATGCGGATATCGTAGCCTTTCTTTATCGTGATGACTATTACGAGCGTGGTGGGGAAGAAGAGGAAGGTCTTCCTAATAACAAGGTAGAAGTGATTATCGAGAAAAACCGTAGCGGTGCACGTGGAACGGTAGAATTGATTTTCCAAAAAGAATATAACAAATTCTCAAGCATTTCAAAGAGAGAGGAACAAAGATGACAGATGCATTTACAGATGTAGCCAAGATGAAAAAAATCAAGGAAGAAATCAAGGCGCATGAAGGACAAGTAGTGGAAATGACCTTAGAAAATGGTCGTAAACGCCAAAAGAATCGCTTAGGAAGACTCATTGAAGTTTATCCATCGCTCTTTATCGTTGAATTTGGAAATGTTGAAGGGGACAAACAGGCCAATGTCTATGTTGAATCCTTCACCTATTCAGATATTTTAACGGAAAAGAATTTGATTCACTATTTGGATTAAGGTTGAAAGTGAGAGTATTCTCACTTTTTTCTTTTTCTTTCGAATGATATAAATGAGGTTAACCTCAAAAATTTATCTATTCGAAGGAGAATGAATGACATATAGTAAAAAGGAAACTTTTCTAAAGAGAACGACGGTGGGTACAGCATCATTATTGCTAGCAGGTGCTTTTTTGTTTGGTGGAGGAACTGTTCATGCCAATCAGGTAAACAATGGCTCACTGGCGCGTGGAGATGATTATCCCTATTATTATAAAAATGGAAATCAAAATATTGATAAATGGCGCCTATACTCAAGACAGTGCACATCTTTTGCAGCTTTTCGATTAAGTAGTGTTAATGGATTTGAACTACCAGCTGCTTATGGGCATGCGAAAGAATGGGGCTATCGAGCTCAAAAAGAAGGATATCGTGTAGATCAGAGACCAGCGATTGGGGCTATTGCTTGGAGCACGAGGGGAACGCATGGTCATGTAGCTTGGGTTTCTAACGTGATTGGAGACATGATTGAAATCGAGGAGTACAATTACGACTATACAGAAACGTATCATCGTAGGACAGTAAAAGCAAGTTCTATGACTGGATTCATTCATTTTAAAGATGTAGGGAATGCTAGTGTAGGAAATTATCAAAATGTACTAGCCTCTAGTGGAACACATTATTTTACAGAAAAAGCAGCTATTATGAATCAGCCATCATTGACATCTACTATCATCGACTACTACGAACCTGGAATGAGTGTTCATTATGATCAAACTCTTGAAAAGGATGGTTATAGATGGATTAGTTATATGTCACGAAGTGGGAATAGACGTTATATCCCGTTAATTAAAACGGCAACCTCTAAGAATGGATGGGAAAAACAGGGGACAATCTGGTACTACTATGAAAATGACAAAGTGGCTCTTGGTTGGAAAAAAATAGACGGAAGTTGGTACTATTTCCAAACAAGTGGTGCTATGAGAACAGGATGGCTAAAAGACGGATCTAAGTGGTACTACTTGAAATCATCTGGAGAAATGCAGACGGAATGGTTAAAGGATAAGGGCATTTGGTATTACCTCGAAAGCTCAGGTGCTATGAAGTCTAGTCAGTGGTTCCAGGTTTCAGGGAAATATTATTACGTAAACGCATCTGGAGAATTGGCAGTAGATACGACAATAGATGGTTTCCAAGTCGACAGTAACGGTGCGCAAGTAGAAAAATCAACTCAATAAGCCTTCTCCTATAATCTAACTCTTAGCAATGGTATTTTTCCCTGCTTTCCTTTATAATGGGTGTATGGACAAGAAAAAATTATTACTAATTGACGGTTCTTCAGTTGCTTTCAGAGCATTCTTTGCGCTTTACCAGCAACTGGATCGTTTTAAAAATGACAATGGACTTCATACCAATGCAATCTACGGTTTTCACCTGATGCTAAATCATCTGTTGGAGCGTATTCAACCGAGTCATATCTTGGTTGCTTTTGATGCGGGGAAGACGACTTTCCGTACAGAGATGTATGCAGATTATAAGGGTGGTCGTGCCAAGACTCCGGATGAGTTTCGGGAGCAATTTCCTTTTATCCGTGAGTTGCTAGACCATCTGGGGATTCGCCATTATGAGTTGGCCCAGTATGAAGCAGATGATATCATTGGTACCCTGGGTCGCTTGGCTGAAAAGGAATCTTTTGATGTAACTATCGTCAGTGGAGACAAGGATTTAATTCAGTTGACGGATGAGCATACGGTGGTTGAGATTTCCAAGAAAGGTGTAGCTGAGTTTGAGGCATTTACACCGGATTATCTCATGGAAAAGATGGGCATCACACCAACTCAATTTATCGATCTTAAGGCTCTCATGGGAGATAAGTCGGATAATATCCCTGGCGTAACTAAGATTGGTGAAAAGACAGGGATTAAGCTTTTGCTTGAACATGGCTCACTTGAAGGGATTTATGAAAATATCGATAGTATGAAGGTTTCTAAGATGAAGGAAAATCTTGTGAATGACAAGGAACAAGCCTTCCTATCTAAAACACTAGCAACTATCGATACGAAAGCACCGATTGAGATTGGACTGGATGATTTGGTTTATAGCGGTCCAGATGTGGAAAACCTTGGTAAATTCTACGATGAGATGGGCTTCAAACAACTGAAACAGGCCTTGAATGCTTCTCAGACCAATCAAACTGAAGCATTGAACTTTACTATGGTTGATAAAGTGAGCGAAGATATGCTTAGCGCCGACTCCATTTTTCACTTTGAGCTCTTTGGGGAAAACTACCATACAGATGAATTGATTGGTTTTGCATGGTCATGTGGGGATCAGCTCTACGCTACAGATAAGTTGGAACTGCTGCAGAATCCGATTTTTAAAGATTTTCTAGAAAAAACACCTCTAAAAGTGTATGATTTTAAGAAAGCAAAAGTTCTCTTAAATCGTTTTAGTTTGACTTTGCAGGCCCCTGCTTTTGACAGTCGTTTAGCCAAATATCTTCTATCAACAGTAGAGAACAATGAAATTTCAACCATTGCTAGTCTTTATGGCCAAACTTACCTAGTCGATGATGAAACCTTCTACGGTAAAGGTGTCAAAAAAGCTATCCCAGAGCGAGAGAAATTCTTGGAACACTTGGCTCGTAAGGTTGCTGTATTGGTTGAGACGGAGCCTGTCTTACTTGAGAAATTAAGTGAAAACGGGCAACTAGACCTCCTCTATGACATGGAGCAACCTCTGGCCTTTGTCCTTGCTAAGATGGAAATTGCTGGGATTAAGGTTAAAAAAGAAACCTTAATGGAGATGCAAGCTGAAAATGAGCGGGTCATTGAAAAACTGACGCAAGAAATTTATGAGCTGGCTGGTGAAGAGTTTAATATCAATTCACCCAAGCAATTAGGAGAACTACTCTTTGAAAAGTTAGGTCTTCCTCTAGAATATACTAAGAAAACCAAGACCGGTTACTCAACAGCAGTAGACGTCTTGGAGCGTTTAGCCCCAATTGCACCAATTGTCAAGAAAATTCTTGATTACCGTCAGATTGCTAAGATTCAATCCACTTATGTGATTGGTTTACAGGACTGGATTTTAGCTGATGGCAAGATTCACACGCGCTATGTACAAGATTTGACTCAGACAGGGCGTCTGTCTAGTGTGGATCCAAACTTGCAAAATATTCCTGTTCGTTTGGAGCAAGGGCGACTTATCCGTAAGGCTTTCGTGCCAGAATGGGAGGATAGTGTCCTTCTCAGCTCGGACTACTCACAGATTGAGTTGCGAGTTTTAGCCCATATCTCTAAAGATGAGCACTTAATCAAGGCCTTTCAAGAGGGGGCTGACATCCATACCTCAACAGCCATGCGGGTCTTTGGAATTGAACGCCCTGAGGATGTGACTCCAAATGATCGTCGTAATGCCAAGGCTGTTAACTTTGGAGTGGTCTACGGAATTTCAGATTTTGGTTTATCGAATAATCTGGGCATCAGCCGTAAAGAGGCTAAGGCTTACATTGATACCTACTTTGAACGCTTCCCAGGAATCAAAAACTACATGGATGAAGTGGTGCGTGAGGCGCGTGATAAGGGTTATGTAGAGACTCTCTTCAAACGTCGTCGTGAGTTGCCAGATATCAATTCACGTAACTTTAACATTCGTGGTTTTGCAGAACGTACAGCGATCAATTCACCTATCCAAGGATCGGCTGCAGATATTCTCAAAATCGCTATGATTCAGCTGGATAAAGCCTTAGTTGCAGGTGGTTATCAGACCAAGATGCTGTTACAAGTACACGATGAAATTGTTCTTGAAGTGCCTAAGTCAGAATTAGCTGCTATCAAAAAACTCGTCAAACAAACCATGGAAGAAGCAATTCAACTGAGTGTTCCATTGATTGCTGATGAGAATGAAGGCGTAACTTGGTACGAAGCTAAGTAAAAAATACATTAGTAGACAAAAAAATCCCCTTGAACGTTACTGTTCAAAGGGGATTTTTGCTGAGAAAATTTTGCAAGCAAAGATAAAAATGATGTTATCTAGCTGGTAGTAGCATTATTTAATGTCTTTCTTTTGTTCTTTTTTGGCAAGTACTGGTAGAATCACACCTAATCCAATCAGAATAATTGGGGTCAAGATGTTTGTAAGAAGAGAGAATTGCCAAGCAGTTGGATTCTCAGCATAGCTAATTTTTGGAACCATACCAAGGATACAAGCAAAAGCAGTGAAGAGGAAGCACCAAGTGCCGATAACAAAGCCAAGCTTAGGATTATTCACAAACTTGTATTCAGCATTTTTGTATGTTTTCCAAGCACGGTTGAGCATCATATAGGCAAGGAATACCCAAAGATAACGCATCGGCATCACGATAGAATTGAGGTTGGTCATCCATTTTACAAGTCCGTCAATTTCCTGAATACCAAAAATTGGAAGGATGATGATAAGGCTAACGAGGACGCCTGTAAGGAGGTAACCGTTAATGAGGACACCTTTTTCAGTACGTTTACGAAGCCAGCTTGGGATGTAGTTTTCGTCAGCGTTATTGAGTAGGATTTGTAATGGTGCGTCAATAGAGAAGGCAAGTGCTGCGATTTGTCCGACCATGTTTGTAAGAGCATAGATTACGACAAAGAGGTTTCCAACGCCCCAATAATTTCCTAACATTTGGAAGGCTTGATAAGCACCATTACGCATGAGGTCTTCAGGGATATTATTGCCATCAAATAGCATTCCCATGGCAACAGAACCGAGGATAGCAGAGAGACCGACCATGATGGCCATGACAATCATACCTTTTGGAAATTCTTTTGCAGGATTGCGAGTCTGATTCACATAAGGGGAAATTTTTTCACAACCACCAACTGCAAAGACTAGTAGTGAAATCGTTGTAAAATAAGAAAAATCAAAGTTTGGAATGTAGGTGCTTAGTTGATCCATGTGTGGTGTCGCAAACTGAATATCTGGCTTGATGAAAGGCAGACCGACAGCCAAAAGCACGAAGAGTAAAGACATAACCAACATAGCACTTCCTGCCAAGCTACCGATGACTTTTAGAGTTGCCAATCCCTTTGTAGAAAGGTAGAGGAAAAGTCCAAAGATTAGTAAGCTGAGAATAACAATCCAGTGGAAGTCAATTTGTTTAAGAAATTGTCCGTTACCTTGCAAGGCCCATCCAAGCGGAATCAGGATCCCTTGTGGTTTTTGTGCGAGGTAAGGAATGTGAACAACCCAGTAAGTCCAAGCAGCAAAGTAGGCGAGACGTTTGGTTGATGTTTTTTCAACCCAGTCACTAACACCACTTCCGCTTTCCTTAAAGGTAGAGCCTAGTTGTCCGACAATGAGGGAATAAGGGATAAAATAGAGTGCGAGGATTAAAACCCAAGATACGACGACAGAAATTCCCTGTTGAGAATAGTTGTTGACGACGTTTCCTAGCCCCCAAACCATGTTGAAGGCAATCAGAGAAACCATCAGCCAATTAAGTTGGTGTTGATCTTTTTTCATAATGTCTCCTTTTCTGATAATTTCAGTATATCATGTTTTTTTGAAAGCGCATAACAAAACCCGGAATTTCCTATAAAAAATGCAGAGGTCGGCTAAAAAATAGCTACCCGGACTTGTTCGTTGAGAAAAGGTTATCCACAATATGTGGAAAAGTCGACACCTACAGATTCGAAATATTTTAATGGTTTTGGTTCGGGAGAAATAGAAGAAATTTAGGACTAACATCAGATAAAAAACCGGTATAAATCTTGATATAGCAAGGTTTCGGGATTGCTTTCTATTCTAAATCATAGAGAATGGAATTGGAAAGATGTCTGGAAAATACTTTTTGAAAAAGGGTTGAAAATTATTCACAACTTGTGGATAACTTTGTAGAAATAAAAAGCCCCTTTGCACGTGACAAAGGGGTTAGGTTATTAATGTTTTGGTAACCAGCTGAGGGAAAAGTCGAGAGATTGAGCGTTGAGCAAATCTTGGTGATCAATACTCTGAACATCTTTTCCGTCAAGATGACAGTCTTGTACAAAGTGGAAGTGTTCATGATTTTGTTGCGTGCGAATATCCAACCACTGTTCTTTTTCTGCTAGATAGACACGAAGGTGGTCAAAGAGTGGAATTCCAAGGTCATAGCTTGCTTTTCCTGGGCAAGTTGGATAAAGCCCGATAGCAGACCAGACATACCAAGCAGAGAGGCTCCCGTTATCCTCATCACCTGGATAGGCATCCCAGCCAGCTCGAAAGGATTTTTGACGGAGAGTCTTGATTAAGAGACTGGTGTACTGAGGATAATTACTGTAACGGAATAGATAAGGGATGTGGAAGCTTGGTTGGTTTGAAATGGCTAATTGACCAAATGGCGCTGTTGCCATTTCGCTCATTTCATGAATTTCATATCCATAACCCGTCGTTTCAAAGAGTGGGAGACTTTGGCAAGCTTTTAAGAGATAGTCGCTAAAGGCTTCTTTTCCACCCATTAGTTGGCTCAGCCCAGAAATGTCATGTAAGACACCGAGACTGGCCTGAATAGCTGAGCATTCGGCGTAGTCCCGTCCCCAACTATAAGGAGAAAAGTCAGGACGGAAGTTACCATTTACATCACGCGCCCTCATGTAGCCTTTTTCAGAGTCAAAGAGGTTCTGATAATTCTTAGCATATTGGGCATAGGTTTGTGCTAGTTCTTCTTGACCTAATTTTGCTGCGCAAGTAGAGATGCAAAAATCACTGTAGGCATAGTCCAGTGTATGACTGACACTTTCATGGAAATCTGTAGATAGATAGCCTAGTTCTTGGTATTGAGTCAGACCATGGCGTCCGTTGATAGCTTTTGGATCAGCCTTAGTCGCAGTTTCAAGCATAGCTTTGAGAAATTCTTCTTCAAGATCAGGCGCCATATCTTTACAAGCACTATCTGCAATAAGACCATCAATCAGGGTTCCAGGCATCATTCCTCTTTCGTCAGGCGCCAGCCACTTAGGGAGATAGCCAGTGTCGCGGTAGCTATTAAGGAAGCCCTCAAGGAACTGACGATAGTATTCCGGAATAATCAAGGCAAAGAGTGGGAATGAAGTGCGGAAGGTATCCCAGAAACCATTGTTGGTGAAGAGTAGACCGGATTTGATAGTTCCTGAAGCTAGGTCCTTATGAATATTTTCACCTTGCTCATTTACCTCATAGAAGGTTTGTGGGAATAGGAAAAGTCTGTAGAGGCAGTGGTCAAAAAATGTTCGGTCTACTGAGCCGGTTTCTACGACATCAAAACGGCCTAGAAGGTCTTCCCAACTCGCTTTGGCGTTTGTTTTCGTGTCTTCAAAATCTTGTTTAGGAAGATTAAGGAGGGCTTGTTCTTTGGAAATAAAGGAAGTTGCCAGTTGAACTTGAACTTTCGCTCCAGCCAAGTCAATTCGCCAGTCTTGTCCCTCTTGCTTGATAGATTCAATATCCGTAGAGAATGCAAGAGCAGTAAACATGACGAGAGGACTTTTATTGGTTTCGGTTAATCCGCTTTGACAAAGGCTGACAGTACGCTCATCTACTTGCTCTATTGATAAATCATCAGCTGCATGAACATAGAGTGAGAGGTTCTTGCCTTGTGTTTGTCTTAGTTGAATAGAAGCTCCATAGCAAGTAGGACTTAACTGAGTTTCAATCTGGTAACGCTCTGAAAAAATCCTGAGATAATGAGGATTGAAAATGGCACGATCCAAGTTATAGGAAGACTGACGATGGAAGAGCGAGTCGCCGCTGATTTCTCCTGTTACTGGCGTCAGCAAGAGCCAAGAGTAGTCGCCAATCCAAGGGCTAGGTTGGTGAGTTAGTCGAATACCCTGAAAGATAGGAAGATGGGGATCAAAGAACCAAGATCCTTCTTGATCACTGGTTTGGGGAACATAATAGTTCATGCCGAAAGGAACTCCTGTGTAAGGTAGGGTATTTCCTCGTGAAAATGCATGTTTACTAGCTGTTCCAAAACGCGTATCAATGGTTTCAAGTATAGGTTTCATAGTGATTTCCTTCAGTAGTTTTCTACATTATATCAGAAAAAGGAGACTTTTAGAAAATGACTTTCAAATATAACAATTTTGTAGAATAATGACTAACATTTGTGTATATATTTTCTGGACTAAAAGCTATATACTGAAAATGAAAATTTGTTTGAAAGAGGCAAAACAGTTTATGGTTTATTCAAAAGAAATTGTTAGAGAGTGGCTAGATGAGGTAGCAGAGCGTGCTAAAGATCATCCTGAATGGGTAGATATTTTTGAACGTTGCTATACAGACACTTTAGACAATACAGTTGAAATCTTAGACGACGGCTCAACTTTTGTATTGACTGGAGATATCCCAGCTATGTGGCTCCGTGACTCAACGGCTCAGCTTAGACCTTATCTTCATGTGGCTAAAAGAGACCCTCGTTTGCGTCAGACCATTGCTGGCTTGGTTAAACGTCAGATGACCTTGATTCTCAAAGATCCTTATGCCAACTCTTTCAATATTGAGGAGAACTGGAAGGGGCATCACGAGACTGATCACACCGATTTGAATGGTTGGATTTGGGAGCGCAAGTATGAAGTGGATTCGCTTTGCTATCCCTTGCAGTTAGCATATCTTCTGTGGAAAGAAACTGGTGAAACTAGCCAATTTGATGAAACCTTTATCACAGCGACCAAGGAAATTCTTCATCTCTGGACGGTTGAACAAGATCACAATAACTCACCTTATCGCTTTGTTCGTGATACTGACCGTAAGGAAGACACTTTGGTAAATGACGGCTTTGGTCCTGACTTTGCCGTGACAGGTATGACCTGGTCAGCCTTTCGTCCAAGTGATGATTGCTGTCAGTATAGCTACTTAATTCCGTCGAATATGTTTGCAGTGGTTGTCTTGGGTTATGTCCAAGAAATCTTTGCAGAATTGACTCTAGCCGATAGTGAGAGTATCATTGCAGATGCCAAACGCCTCCAAACTGAGATTCAAGAAGGAATCGAAAATTACGCCTACACTACAAATAGTAAGGGTGAAAAGATTTATGCCTTTGAGGTAGACGGTCTAGGAAATGCTAGCATCATGGACGATCCTAACGTGCCAAGTTTGTTGGCTGCTCCATATATTGGTTACTGTGATGTCAATGATGAAGTGTATCAAGCCACTCGTCGCACTATCCTGAGCCCTGAAAATCCATACTTCTACCAAGGAGAGTACGCAAGTGGACTTGGAAGTTCTCATACCTTCTACCGCTATATCTGGCCGATTGCCCTTTCTATCCAAGGATTGACAACTACTGACAAAGCTGAGAAAAAATTCTTGCTGGATCAACTAGTTGCCTGTGATGGTGGAACGGGTGTCATGCATGAAAGCTTCCACGTAGACGATCCGACTCTCTACTCTCGTGAATGGTTCTCGTGGGCCAACATGATGTTCTGCGAATTAGTCTTGGATTACTTGGATATTCGCTAATACTCTTCGAAAATCAAATTTAAACCACGTCAGCTTCGCCTTGCCGTATATATGTTACTGACTTCGTCAGTTCTATCTACAACCTCAAAGCAGTGCTTTGAGCAACCTGCGGCTAGCTTCCTAGTTTGCTCTTTGATTTTCATTGAGTATAAGGAGCACGCTTTAGCTTCACTGATTCTTGTTAGAATTACAAGTTTATATTTAAAACATTAAAAATTTAAGTTAGAATGAGGTTTTACTCATGGAAAATGTTGTTGTACATATCATCTCTCACAGTCACTGGGATCGTGAGTGGTATCTACCTTTTGAAAGTCACCGGATGCAATTGGTGGAACTTTTTGACAATCTTTTTGATCTTTTTGAAAATGACCCTGAGTTCAAGAGTTTCCACTTGGATGGACAAACTATTGTCCTCGATGACTATTTAGAAATTCGCCCTGAAAACCGCGACAAGGTGCAGCGTTATATCGACGAAGGCAAGCTCAAGATTGGTCCTTTCTATATCTTGCAGGATGATTATTTGATCTCCAGTGAAGCCAATGTCCGCAATACTTTGATTGGTCAGGCTGAATGCGCTAAATGGGGCAAATCAACTCAAATTGGTTACTTCCCAGATACCTTTGGAAATATGGGACAAGCACCTCAAATCCTTCAAAAATCAGGTATTCACGTAGCAGCCTTTGGACGCGGGGTGAAACCAATCGGATTTGACAACCAAGTCCTCGAAGATGAGCAATTCACTTCTCAATTTTCTGAAATGTACTGGCAAGGTGCAGACGGTAGCCGTGTACTCGGTATTCTCTTTGCTAACTGGTACAGTAACGGAAACGAAATTCCAGTAGATAAAGACGAAGCCTTGGCTTTCTGGAAACAAAAATTGGCAGATGTTCGTGACTATGCGTCGACCAACCAATGGTTGATGATGAACGGCTGTGATCACCAACCAGTTCAACGAAACTTGAGTGAAGCTATTCGTGTGGCAAACGAACTTTTCCCTGACGTGACTTTTATTCATAGCTCCTTTGATGAATACGTTCAAGCTGTCGAAAGTGCACTTCCTGAACACCTATCAACAGTTACAGGTGAATTGACCAGTCAGGAAACGGATGGCTGGTATACCCTTGCCAATACCTCTTCTTCACGTGTTTATCTCAAACAAGCCTTCCAGGAAAATAGTAACTTACTTGAGCAAGTAGTAGAACCATTAACCATCATCACTGGTGGGCATAACCACAAGGATCAATTGACCTATGCTTGGAAAACGCTCTTGCAGAATGCCCCACACGATAGTATCTGTGGTTGTAGTATTGACGAGGTTCACCGTGAAATGGAAACTCGCTTTGCCAAGGTCAACCAAGTTGGGAACTTTGTCAAAACAAACCTTCTCAATGAATGGAAACACAAAATAGCAACTCAGGAAGCACAAAGCAACCACCTCTTTACAGTCATCAACACTGGATTACATGACAAGGTTGATACTGCCAGTGTTGTGGTAGATGTGGCCACTTGTGATTTCAAGGAATTGCACCCAACAGAAGGCTTCAAAAAAATGGCAGCTTTGACTTTGCCAGATTACCATGTTGAAGACTTGGATGGTCATGTCATTGAAGCCAAGATTGAAGACTTAGGGGCAGGTTTTGGTTATACCTTACCCAAGGATAAATTCCGTCAGCCTTATATCGCTCGTCAAGTGCGCGTGACAATTCCAATTCGCCTTGCACCGCTTTCTTGGGCAAGTTTCCAATTGGTGGAAGGGGTAGCAGAACACAGCGACGGCATCTTCCAAAATGGAGTCATTGATACACCATTTGTGACCGTAAGTGTAGATGAAGGTATCACAGTCTACGACAAGACTACAAACGAAGCTTACGAAGACTTTATCCAATTCGAGGACCGTGGGGATATCGGGAACGAGTACATTTACTTCCAACCAAAAGGAACTGAGCCAATTTTTGCTCAACTGAAAGGTTATGAAGTTCTGGAAAATAATGCTCGCTATGCTAAGGTTTTACTAAAACATGACTTGACTATTCCAGTTAGCGCAGATGAAAAATTGGATGCTGAACAAAGAGGCATTATTGAGTTCATGAAACGAGATGCAGGACGTTCAGAAGAATTGACAACCATTCCTCTTGAAACTGAGATGACTGTTTTTGTGGACAATCCACAAATTCGCTTCAAGACTCGCTTTACAAATACAGCAAAAGACCATCGTATCCGTCTCTTGGTAAAAACTCATAATACTCGTCCAAGCAATGATTCTGAAAGCATCTATGAAGTTGTGACAAGACCAAATAAACCAGCAGCTTCTTGGGAAAATCCTGAAAATCCACAACATCAACAAGCCTTTGTCAGCTTGTATGATGATGTTAAAGGAGTGACAGTTTCTAATAAAGGATTGAACGAATACGAAATCCTAGGAGACGACACAATAGCTGTAACACTTCTTCGTGCTTCAGGGGAACTCGGTGACTGGGGCTACTTCCCAACACCAGAAGCACAATGCTTGCGCGATATCGAAGTTGAGTTTGCAGTAGAATGCCATCAGGCTCAGGATCGTTTCTCAGCCTTCCGTCGTGCCAAAGCCTTCCAAGTGCCATTTACAGCTCTTCAGGTTGCAAAACAAGAAGGTAGCGTTGCAGCAACGGGTAGTCTCTTCAACCATCCAGCACTCAACTTGCCACAAGTTTGTCCAACAGCCTTTAAGGTAGCTGAAAATGAAGAAGGTTACGTCCTTCGTTACTACAATATGAGCCAAGAAAATGTTCGTGTGTCTGACAAACAACAAACCATTCTTGACTTATTGGAACGACCATATCCAGTTCATTCAGGACTATTGGCGCCACAAGAAATTCGTACAGAATTGATCAAAAAAGAAGAAATCTAATTTTAAAAAGATAACATAAAAAGAAAGGAGGAGCGAAAAGAGTAAGAACCGACTGCTTTTCTCGCTCCTTTTTACAGGTAAAAGCAATGACCATTGCAACGATTGATATCGGAGGGACCGGTATAAAATTTGCTAGTCTAACTCCTGATGGAAAGATTTTAGATAAGGCCAGCACCCCAACGCCAGAGACTCTAGAAGAGTTGCTAGCTTGGTTGGACCAGCGATTGTCAGAACGTGACTACCGTGGGATTGCCATGAGTGTGCCAGGAGCCGTTAATCAAGAAACCGGGGTTATTGAGGGGATCAGTGCCATTCCATACATCCATGGTTTTTCATGGTATGAGGCCCTTGCTCATCACAAACTACCTGTTCATTTAGAAAATGATGCCAACTGTGTTGGACTCAGCGAATTACTGGCTCACCCTGAGATTGAAAATGCAGCCTGTGTCGTGATTGGTACAGGGATTGGTGGGGCTATGATTATCAATGGCAAGCTTCACCGTGGTCGTCATGGCTTGGGTGGAGAGTTTGGTTATATGACAACCATCGAACCAGCAGAAAAACTCAACAACTGGTCGCAACTAGCATCAACAGGAAATATGGTTCGTTATGTGATTGAAAAATCAGGTCAGTCAGACTGGGATGGGCGTAAGATTTACCAAGAGGCTGCGGCAGGAAATGCCCTTTGCCAAGAAGCCATTGAACGCATGAATCGCAACCTAGCTCAAGGCCTGCTCAATATCCAGTATCTCATCGATCCAGATGTGATTAGCCTAGGTGGCTCTATCAGTCAGAACCCTGATTTTATCAAGGGTGTGCAAAAAGCAGTAGACGCTTTTGTCGAAACTTATGAAGAATATACAATTGCTCCAGTTATTCAAGCCTGCACCTATCACGCAGATGCCAATCTCTACGGTGCCCTTGTCAACTGGTTACAGGAGGAAAACCAATGGTAATTTTTACAGGACTTAGTTCCAAACAAGCGCAAGCTATCGAAGTATTAAAAAGTCACATTTCTCTATCAGATGTAGAGGTGGCAGTCGCTCAATCTGACCAAGCTTCTATCTCTATCAAGGGTGAGAAGGGGCAGTATCAACTGACCTACCGTAAACCTCATCAACTCTACCGTGCTTTATCTGTGCTAGCAACAGCTTTAGCAGAAGGGGACAAGGTAGAGATTGAAGAGCAGGCGGCCTATGAAGATTTAGCCTATATGGCGGACTGTTCGCGCAATGCCGTGCTCAATGTCGCATCTGCCAAACAGATGATTGAAGTCTTGGCTCTCATGGGTTATTCAACCTTTGAGCTCTATATGGAAGACACCTATCAGATTGAGGGGCAACCTTACTTTGGTTATTTCCGTGGAGCATATTCGGCTGAAGAGTTACAGGAAATTGAAGCATACGCCCAGCAGTTTGACATGACCTTTGTCCCATGTATCCAGACCTTGGCCCACTTATCAGCCTTTGTCAAATGGGGTGTCAAGGAAGTGCAGCAACTCCGCGATGTAGAAGACATTCTCCTCATCGGTGAAGAAAAAGTCTATGACCTGATTGACGGTATGTTTGCTACTTTGTCTAAACTACAAACTCGCAAGGTCAACATCGGAATGGACGAAGCTCACTTGGTTGGTTTGGGACGCTATCTCATCCTAAATGGGGTTGTCGATCGTAGTCTTCTCATGTGCCAACACTTGGAGCGCGTGCTGGATATTGCAGACAAGTATGGTTTCCACTGCCAGATGTGGAGCGATATGTTCTTCAAACTCATGTCAGCAGACGGCCAGTATGACCGTGATGTAGAAATTCCAGAAGAGACTCGTGTTTACCTAGACCGTCTCAAAGACCGTGTGACCTTGGTTTACTGGGATTATTATCAAGATAGCGAGGAAAAATACAACCGAAACTTCAGTAACCACCACAAGATTAGCCAGGATATCGCCTTTGCAGGTGGTGCTTGGAAGTGGATTGGTTTCACACCCAACAACCAATTTAGCCGCTTAGTAGCTATTGAAGCCAATAAAGCCTGCCGTGCCAACCAGATTAGGGAAGTCATCGTGACTGGCTGGGCAGATAATGGTGGAGAAACAGCCCAGTTCTCTATTCTGCCAAGCTTACAGATCTGGGCGGAACTCAGCTACCGCAATGATTTAGAACGTCTATCTGCCCATTTCAAGACCAATACAGGTCTATCCGTTGAGGACTTCATGCAGCTGGATCTAGCCAACCTATTGCCAGACCTACCAGACAATCTCAGTGGTATAAACCCTAACCGCTATGTCTTTTACCAGGATGTTCTCTGCCCGATTCTTGATAAGCATATGACACCTGAACAGGACATGCCACACTTCACACAGGCCGCTGAGACGCTTGCTGAAATCAAAGAAAAAGCTGGTGCCTATGCTTATCTTTTCGAAACTCAGGCACAGTTGAATGCCATTTTAAGTAGTAAAGTGGATGTGGGGCGACGTATCCGTCAAGCCTATCAAGCAGGTGATAAAGAGAGTTTGCAACAAATCGCTAGAGGAGAATTGCCAAAACTCAGAAGTCAGATTGAAATCTTCCATGCTCTCTTTAGTCAACAATGGTTGAAAGAAAACAAGGTCTTTGGCTTGGATACAGTAGACATTCGTATGGGTGGGCTCTTGCAACGGATCAAGCGCGCAGAAAGTCGCATTGAAAACTATCTAGCAGGCGAAATCTCTCGTATCGACGAACTAGAAGTAGACATCCTGCCATTTAATGATTTCTACGGGGATAAGGACTTCGCAGCAACGACAGCCAACCAGTGGCATACTATTGCGACAGCTTCGACCATTTATACAACCTAGGAAAACTCTATTCAGGAAGAAAGTTTCTCGTGAAACATCCTTAAACATCCTTCTTATATAAAAAAGCTCTCCACATAAAATAATTTGTGGAGTTTTTTCTATAATTTGTAGTTTAAACTGTCCTAAAAATAAGAGTATACTATTTTTGTAAACGTTATCAAGACTAAAAATGTGAGATTATGAAGTTTTAGAAAAATAAAAAGGGAGGAAATTATGAATAAGTTTTCAAAAACTTTAAGAGATAATTGGATTTTTCTCTTAATGGTTTTACCAGGAACAATTTGGTTGATTTTATTCTTCTACATTCCAGTTTTTGGGAATGTGGTTGCCTTCAAAGACTACCATATGACTGGTGAAGGATTCGTCCACAGTATTATAAATAGTAGATGGGTCGGACTAGATAACTTTAAATTCTTGTTTAGTTCCAAGGATGCCTTTGTCATCACTCGAAACACTGTCCTTTACAACCTTGGATTTATCTTTATTGGTTTAATTGTATCAGTTGGTATTGCCATTATCCTTAGTGAACTTCGCTCTAAGCAGATGGTTAAAATCTACCAAACATCTATGTTGTTCCCTTACTTCCTATCTTGGGTTATCATCAGTTTCTTTACAGATGCTTTCCTAAACATCGATAAAGGGCTTATCAACCACACCTTAGAAGCCCTTGGAATGAAGGGGATTAACTTCTACGCTGATGTCAGTATCTGGCCTTACCTTCTCCTTTTCCTAGGTATCTGGAAAGGCTTTGGATATAGTAGTGTGATGTACTACGCAACGATCATGGGTATTGACCCAACTTACTACGAAGCAGCGACAGTGGACGGTGCTAGCAAATGGCAACGTATCCGTAACGTAACCATCCCTCAGTTGACACCGCTTGTGACAGTATTGACCATCCTTGCAGTCGGAAACATCTTCCGTGCAGACTTCGGTCTCTTCTACCAAATCCCTCACAACGCAGGTCAGCTCTATAGTGTAACAAATGTATTGGACGTCTATGTCTTTAACGGATTGACTCAGACAGCAGATATCGGTATGGCTTCAGCAGCCGGTCTCTACCAGTCAGTCGTCGGTTTGATTCTCGTTATCCTATCAAACTTACTTGCAAGACGTGTTGATCCTAACTCAGCACTATTCTAGAAAGGAGGAGCATATGGCAAAAAAAATTCAAAAAGAAAAAATTGATAATGTTGGCATACACTCCTTCAGCAAAAAGGCAGATATCTTCTTTAGTATCATATCTGGTTTGCTGGCCTTCTCTTGTATCTTGCCTTTCATCTTCGTAATCATTATTTCAGTTACAGATGAGAAGAGTATTGTTCAATATGGATATAGTTTCTTCCCTTCCAAGTTTGGTGTAGATGGATTCCAATTCTTGGCTCAGTTTAAAGACAAAATTTTGCAAGCACTCTTTATCTCAACCTTTGTGACAGTTGTTGGTACATTAACAAACGTATTCATCACCACAACCTACGCTTATGCCATCTCACGTTCAACGTTTAAGTATCGCAAATTCTTTACAGTTTTCGCTCTTCTTAGTATGTTGTTCAATGCTGGTTTGGTACCAGGTTATATCGTGGTAACTCAATTGCTTCACTTAGGAGATACTATTTGGGCCTTAATTGTTCCAATGCTTCTATCACCATTCAACATCATGTTGATGCGTTCCTTCTTCAAGAAGACCATCCCAGAAGCAATCCTCGAATCGGCTCGTATCGATGGTGCTAGTGAGGCGCGGATTTTCTTCCAAATCTGTTTACCACTTTCTCTTCCAGGAATTGCGACTATTACACTGTTGACAGCACTTGGATTCTGGAACGACTGGTTTAATGCTCTACTTTATATCAAGAGTGACAACTTGTATCCATTGCAATATTTGCTGATGCAAATTCAAAACAACATGGATTACATTGCTAAGTCAGTTGGTATGTCAGGACAACTTGCTGTTGCCTTGCCAAAAGAAACAGGTCGTATGGCCATGGTCGTTGTTGCGACAGTTCCAATTGCGATTCTCTATCCATTCTTCCAACGCTACTTTGTAAAAGGTTTAACCATCGGTGGTGTTAAAGAATAAGAGACACTGAGAAACAAGTTTTCTCTACCCTATCTAACTTTTCTTGTGAAAAGTAGATCACTAAAATTGTTTTAAATTTAAAAATAAAAAAAGGAGTTTTTATCATGAAAAACTGGAAAAAATATGCTTTTACTTCAGCTAGCCTTCTAGCTTTGGCTGCTGGACTTGCAGCTTGTGGTAACCTTAAAGGAAACAACCAAAAAGCTGCTGAATCATCATCGTCATCAGGTGATAAGACTGTTATCAAAATGTACCAAATCGGTGACAAACCAGATAACTTGGATGAGTTGCTAGAAAATGCAAACAAAATCATCGGAGAAAAAGTTGGTGCTAAATTGGATATCCAATACCTTGGTTGGGGTGACTACAGCAAGAAAATGTCAGTTATCACTTCATCAGGTGAAAACTATGATATCGCCTTTGCAGATAACTATGTCGTAAACGCTCAAAAAGGTGCTTATGCTGACTTGACAGAATTGTACAAGAAAGAAGGAGCTGACCTTTACAAAGCACTTGACCCAGCTTACATCAAAGGTAACACTGTAAACGGTAAAATCTATGCAGTTCCAGTTGCAGCCAACGTTGCATCTTCACAAAACTTTGCTTTCAACGGCCCACTTCTTGAAAAATATGGAATCGATATCTCAGGTGTAACTTCATACGAAACACTTGAACCAGTATTGAAACAAATCAAAGAAAAAGCTCCAGATGTAATGCCATTCGCTGTTGGTAAAAACTTTATCCCATCAGAAAACTTTGACTACCCAGTTGCAAATGGTCTTCCATTCGTCATCGACCTTGAAGGCGACACTACTAAGATCGTAAACCGTTACGAAGTTCCTCGTTTCGTAGAACACTTGAAGACTATGCACAAATACTATGAAGCAGGATACATTCCAAAAGACGTAGCAACAAGCGATACTTCATATGACCTTACTCAAGATACTTGGCTTGTTCGCGAAGAAACAGTAGGACCAGCTGACTACGGTAGCAGCTTGCTTTCTCGTGTTGCTAACAGAGACATCCAAATCAAACCATTTACTAACTTCATCAAGAAAAACCAAACAACTCAAGTTGCTAACTTTGTAATCTCAAACAACTCTAAGAACAAAGAAAAAGCAATGGAAGTGTTGAACCTCTTGAACACTAACCCAGAACTCTTGAACGGACTTGTTTATGGACCAGAAGGCAAGAACTGGGAAAAAGTTGCAGGTAAAGAAAACCGTGTTAAAGTCCTTGATGGATACAAAGGAAACACTCACATGTCAGGATGGAACACTGGTAACAACTGGATCCTTTACATCAACGAAAACGTAACAGATGAGCAAATTGCACAATCTAAGAAAGACTTGGAAACTGCAAAAGAATCTCCAGCGCTTGGATTCATCTTCAACACTGACAACGTGAAATCTGAAATCTCAGCTATCACTAACACTATGCAACAATTCGATACAGCTATCAACACTGGTACTGTAGACCCAGAAAAAGCTATTCCAGAATTGATGGAAAAACTTAAATCTGAAGGTGCTTACCAAAAAGTATTGGATGAAATGCAAAAACAATACGACGAATTCTTGAAAAGCAAAAAATCATAAGAATAATTGATTTCGTGTATTCATTCCTAAAAATTGCAATCACTGCCTTATCTGGATATTTCCAGACGGGGTAGTGATTCTTTTTGTATTTGGTGCGAAAATGCTAAAGAGAGCGACTAGAAAAGCTTTTTAAATACAATATGATAGTATATGAATAGGGCTTAATTGAGCTAATATCCCTATTAGTTTAATTAAGTAGATTTTTAAATAAATCTAGCTTATAATAATAGTGTAAAACAATGAAAGCGCTTAACTTTGTGAAAATTACTTTATTTACTTGGTGATTTCTAGATTGGCTATCTAGGCTGAGTAAATGACAATCGACAATTTTTATCAATAATTCCCTTTGGGAATAAGAATTTTACATGAGGTTATTCATATGAAAAAAACACCCAATCGTTGGTTAATTTTGGCAGCAGCCATTTTAACGAATCTCTCTCTAGGTGCTGGTTACGCCTGGTCAGTCTTTCAAAAGGCACTGCTAGAAACCAATGCTAGTCAAGGATGGGTTCAAGCCCAAACTTCTTTGGCCTTTAGTATTTCTTTTGCAATGGTACCTGTTGGTATGATTATTTTTGGTCCTAAAGTCGATTCAGTAGGACCTAAGAAATTTGTATTCCTAGGTGGTATTCTCTTCGGTGCTGGTATGTTCGCTACTGGATTTGCTACCACTCTTCCAGTCCTTTATCTCACTTACGGGGTTGTCCTAGGACTTGGTATTGGTTCAGCTTATGGAGCATCTACTTCAGTTGCCACTAAGTGGTTCCCAGATAAAAAAGGTCTAGCTGGTGGTTTGACAGCAGCAGGTTTCGGGTTGGGTCCCCTTATTATCGGTCCAGTTGCCAAATCTTTGATTGCTTCTATGGGTGTTTACTCAACATTCAAAGTATTAGGTATCATTCTTCTAATTGTTATTTGTACTTCTTCATTGGTTATGGAGAAAGCTCCTGTGGCTGCACCGGCAGCTGGAGCATCTCAACCAGAAGGTAAAACTTACAAAGAAATGCTTCGTGACGGAAATTACTGGCTTCTATGGTTGATTTACGTTCTTGGTGCTACTGGTGGAATGATGATCATCGGTACTGCAGCATCAATTTCTGACCAGTATCAACTTGTAGGAGAAGCTACACTCTTCGTTATGTTAGTATCTATCGCTAATACATTTGGACGTATCTTCTGGGGTTCAGTATCTGATAAGATCGGTCGCTACCCTACAGTTATCGCTATGTTTGGAGCAATTGCTGTTGGATTATTGCTTACAGCCTTGTTCAAAGGCCCAGGAAGCATCTTGGCTATCCTTGGAGTTATGATGGTTGCCTTGTCATTCGGTGGATTCCTAGGTTCATTCCCAGGTATCACTGCTGAAAACTGGGGAGTAACTTATGTAGGAACAAACTACGGTTGGATGTTTACTGCATACGGTGTGGCTGCGATTGCTGGTCCACAGCTTGGTGCACGTCTTGCACAAGCAAACCAAGGAGACTACACAATGGCCTTCTTCATCGTTATCGGTATGGCTATCGTTGGTATTCTTCTCCAACTCTTCTACATGTCTAAAGCTAAAAAAGCATAAACATTAATCCTTGGAATTTTCCAAGGATTTTTTTATGATTTTGAATTAGATGTAGGATTGCAAATCAAAACTAGCTCCTGCCAGAGGAGGTTAATTTTCAGTCAAATAAATTGCAATCGCTTTTCTTTATCGGTATACTAGTATAGTTAGATGAAAAATTCTGAAAATTTAAGAATAGAAAAGAGAACAAATCTTATGGCAAAAGATATTCGTGTCTTACTTTACTACCTCTATACTCCAATTGAGAATGCGAAACAATTCGCTGCAGATCATTTGGCCTTCTGTAAATCTATCGGTCTAAAAGGTCGTATCCTTGTGGCTGATGAGGGTATTAACGGAACAGTTTCAGGTGACTACGAAACAACACAAAAATATATGGACTATGTTCACAGTCTCCCAGGAATGGAGAATTTATGGTTCAAGATTGATGAAGAAAACGAGCAAGCCTTCAAGAAGATGTTTGTTCGCTACAAAAAAGAAATTGTTCACCTTGGTCTTGAAGACAATGACTTTGACAATGACATTAATCCATTAGAAACAACTGGTGCTTACCTATCTCCAAAAGAGTTCAAGGAAGCTTTACTTGATGAAGATACCGTTGTCTTAGATACACGTAATGACTATGAATATGATTTAGGTCATTTCCGAGGAGCAATTCGTCCAGAAATCCGTAACTTCCGCGAGTTACCACAGTGGGTTCGTGATAATAAGGAAAAATTCATGGATAAACGTGTCGTGGTTTACTGTACAGGTGGAGTACGTTGTGAAAAATTCTCTGGTTGGATGGTTCGTGAGGGTTATAAAGATGTTGGTCAATTGCACGGAGGTATTGCAACATACGGTAAAGACCCAGAAGTTCAAGGTGAGCTTTGGGATGGTAAAATGTATGTCTTTGATGAGCGTATTGCAGTCGATGTCAATCATGTCAATCCAACCATCGTCGGAAAAGATTGGTTTGATGGCACACCGTGCGAACGCTATGTCAACTGTGGAAATCCATTCTGTAACCGTCGTATCTTGACATCTGAAGAGAATGAAGACAAGTACCTCCGCGGGTGCTCACACGAGTGTCGTGTTCATCCACGCAATCGCTATGTTTTAGAGCATGAATTGACGCAAGACCAAGTCATTGAGCGTTTAGCAGTGATTGGTGAGAACCTAGATCATTCTGAAGTTATATAAAAGTATCAACAGTCCTTGGAAAAGGGCTGTTTTTCTATGCTTTTTACCCAAAAATCTAAAATTTGTTTCTGCATCTTTCAGGAAAATAGTGTATACTATATGTAAACGATTTCAAAGGAGCCCATGTATGGTGAAAGCATTTTTTATTCCAAATAAACAAAGTGTCCTAGGACAACAGGAGATTTTAACAGCAAAATCAATCTTAGCCCTTGTAGATGGCTTGGAATCTCATAGTTATGATGCTGTTTACCTCCGTCAACCTCTCAATCGTCTGGAGTATATCGAGTGTGCTGTTGTGGGAAAATCTCAGTTTCTCTTTAAAGTTCGATATCTAGATGCTCAAAAAGGCTATCAAGTTGTTATTCCTGATTTTATCACAAGAGCTGACTGGGAGATTGTAGAAGGGCTCTTGCGGGCTTTGTCTAGCAAGGTTGGTGAAGCAGTTGAGGGCTTGGCAGACTTTGATTTGGAAAATTATTTCCACGATACTGTCAAAAACTATTTGGCGGATAAGGGTGCTCGTTTGGGCTTCTGCCAAGGAATTCTATCACCTGTTTACTTTGACAAGAAGGATTTAGAAAGCTTCTTAAAAGAAGATGGTTTGGCACGTTTTGAAGCATTAGTCAAAAAGGTTCAAGGGTCTGATGCCTATCCTTCCAGTGCTAAATTCTATCCAGATGGTGAAGGTAAGGTTCATGGGGTCTACCACCTAGCTCAGGGAGTAAAAACCATTTTGCCAAAAGAACCAGTGATTCCAGCTCCTTACGTTGAGCAATTGGTAGGCAAGGAACTTGTTTGGGAGATTGATTTGGTAAAAATCTCTGGAGATGGCTCAAAACCAGAAGATTATGAAGCGATAGCTAGACTGGATTATCAAACCTTTTTAGGAGCTTTGCCAAAAGAACTTTATCAGGACTTAGATGCTAACCAAGTAGAAGTAGGACCTGTTTCAGGGGAAGATTTTGAGAACGTAGTAAAAGGTAACTAGAGGCCTAAATGAAAGATATTAGTTTTAAATAATGTGAAAAGGCAGATCGTTTGATCTGCTTTTTGTGTACACAAAAAAATCCTGTCAGTATTTGACAGGATTTTATCTTACATAAAAGCAAGGATTCGAAGATAGTCAAAAACAAGAGCCATTTCTGCTAGAAAGAAGAGAAATAGAACACCACCGTTGACTAGGAAAGCTAAGAGAAGGCGATAGAAGGGATCTGTTTGACTATCCTTGCTAGGTCTTGAGATGATGTAGAGATTGGCCAAGAGAGTCAGACCAATGCTAATCAAGCAAAGCAATACTGCAAATCGTAGACCATTAAAAAGAGCGAAGAAACTAGCAATACCTGTCAAGAGAACTGGGATAGCCAAGAGTCTGCTATGTGCTTGAAAGGCTCTTTCTAATGTCCAATCACTGTCCTGGTCGACAAAACGTTTGACTACAAATCCACCCATGAGAATTGAAAAGAAGAAGAGACTTGTCGCTACTAGGATGGAGAAGACCGAGAAGAGATTGAGAGACGGGAGTTGTTCCATGAAGTGAGCATCGATGCTTGCCATACGACCATAGTAGCCTTGTTTGGCGTGATAAACTATAAAGAGAAAACTTGTAGCAGAAAAGATAGTTAGTAGCGCAAAGGCATTATAACTATGTTTTTTATCTGAATCAATACTTGCTGTTGGCTCTTTGAGAGCACCTTGTAACCAGACCCAAAAATCAGCCAATTCTTCTTTGAAGATCGCAGTTTTTGTAGGGACAGGATCTGGGACAAATGGACTTTCCAAAGATTTGCTAGGCTGAGGTGCTTCCTTAGCTGGTTTTTCTGCTTGGTCTGTCTTTGTTGCCAGTTCTTCTTGTTCTTCAGTCTCTACAGGTTCTTCTGACTTGTCTATCTTTTCTGTATTTTCCACGATTTCTTCGTGTTCGTCATTCTCTACTTTTTCTAGGTCAGTTTCCTTATCCTCTTGATTGGCTTGAGGATTTTCCTCAACTACTGGCAACTCTTCTTTTTCTTTTAGTTCTTCCTCGGGAATGACTGGGTCAGATGGGCTATCTTTTTTATCATTGTTGGCTGTTTTTTCGAAATCAGCACTTTCAAACCATTCTTGAGTCATAATAGACCTCCCTTTTTTGATTAATTTTTGAGTAGTAACTACTAGTTGTCTTTATTCATGATTTCTATAAGAAAGCAAGCGATCTTATTATGGGAAATAGATACTTTGATTCGATTTTGCGACGAGGAGATCTTGCGTATCTTTTTTTTCTGTTTTGTAAGGGTTCGCTAATGCTTCACCTTTACTACCTTCCGTATGTATGTCACGTCTGTCTCGATGCCAGCGATAGATATCACCATGTTCAGCAGAAAACTCAACATTGATTCGCTCAAGTTCCTTTTGGGATAACTCGAGTGAGATATCTTTTCTTGCCTCGAATTCCACTCGACCATGTACTTGGATATCGTCTGCCTTAATATGTTCATGGTCTGCTTGGATACGACTATCTGTTAGACTGGTTTCAAATACATTGACAATTCCAGTTGTGGTCAGTTGGCTATTTTTAATCTCGCTATCAGTGATACGAAGAAGATAGCCATTTGACAGAATCTTGGCATTGCTGAGTTTTGCATTGGCAATTGAAAGGATACGATGGTTCACCTGGGCAGTTAGATTTTTTAATTCTCTTCCTCTTGGTAATGAGAGAACAACTTCATCATTGCGGCTGGAAATTCCGCTTGCGATAAAGAGAATACCCTCGATACTAGAACCTATAGAGCGACGTGTAGTTGATTTGGTATCAGTTATTTCAAGACTTTTCTCTTTGATAGAGTGTTGAAGATTTTCTTTTTCAGAGATGGTTGGATGATACTGGATGTGAATCTTATCATCGTTTGACTCCGTAATGACGAGCGAATGTTCTGTTAGTGAGATGTTTAGATTTTCAATATCTTGATCAAAAACGAGCTCTTCCATTCGACTTTCAAATACTGGATTTTGAGACATTGCAAGGAGGCTTTTGACACCATCGGTTTGGATGCCGATGATCATCAAGGCAAAACCGATGATACTAGTAACAACACCAAAGATAAGAAATCCTTTTGTTAATTTACGCATGACTTTCACCTCTCTTTCCTCTATTAAGAATCCACTGAATAAGTCGAAGGATTAGTAATCCAAAGAAACGTGTCACATAGGAAGTCGCTAGCAAGACTAGAGATGAAGCTCCAATAGCTAGCAAACCTCCACCAAAAATCAGCATAAAAGCAGATGTCGATTCAGCCAGAACGTAGAAGCTTTCAAATAGGAGAACGCCTCCTAGGATTAGTCCAGCTACTGATATAGCAAAGAAGGCTAAAAGTACACTAACCGCAGCGATAAAAATCCCGATGATAGCCATGAGAAGCCCAATACCGACTGGAATCCCAATAGGTGCAGCCAGAAGTGCGAGGATTGCGATTTGTAAAACCTGACGGTTGTTCTTATTGGAATTTTCTTCGTTGATTTTTTTATCAAGAAGTGTAGTCAGGATGTCATGGGCAGCCTCTTTTGGACTACCGAGGCTAGCTATGAGTTCTTCCTCACCTTCTGGACCAGCATCATCAAAGAGTTCTTTGAAGTAGTCCATGGCTTCGATACGATCAGATTGAGGAAGCTTCATCAGATAGGCTTCAAGCTGATTCAAATATTCAGTTCTTGTCATGGCGAATGCTCCCTTCTATGATGCCGTTGATAGTGTCAGTGTAGAGTGTCCACTCTTCTCTGAGTACAAATAGTTGCTCCTCCCCAATCTCTGTTAAGGAGTAGTACTTCCGCATCCGACCTTGGTATTCGCGAGAGTATGTAGTTAGATAGCGGTTGGTTTCCAGTTTTTTCAAGATGGGGTAGAGGGTAGATTCCTTGATTTTGGCAATGAGTTTAATGGTTTGGCTAATTTCATAACCATAGGAATCCCCTTGTTCTAGAATGGCCAAGATGAGAAATTCAATCAAAGCCGCTGATGTCGGAAAATACATGGGGCACCTCCTTTTTAGTATATAAAAATTTTATATATAATTATTCTACACATACATCATACATCTAAATGTAAGCCCTGTCAAGCAATATGTATAAAATTTTTACATATAAAAAATCTTCTAGCAAAAACTAGAAGATTAGAGGATGTTTTGTATCAATTTGGGGCAATGCTTATCTGTAATCCTCATCATAAATGGGCGGAATATAAAAATACTTGTCTTCAATCTTGATTTTGGCACAGAGAATGCCGTTTTGATAGACATATCCGTTAAATGGAGGATAGCTATCCAATTTTTTTAGGATATTCTCAGGCAAAGAACTAAAATTGTAATCCCTCAGAGCCCCAGAACCAATCAATCTTTCAGTCCGATAAGCCTTGATTTCTTTGTCATATTTTTTGAGAAATTCTTCTCGTTTGCTTTCAAAGAGAGCCAAATCTCCGTCATCTAACTCGTAATAGCGTTCGTAACCAGCAATCCAAGAAATATAAACACACAGTAAAGATTTTTCTATCTCTGGAGAGTAGCCAATTGTAAAGTAATTTTCTTTGTCGACCTGCCGATTTTCTACTGTGATAGTCTGTATAAAGTTAGTCATGATAATCTCCGTTTCAAGAATGAACTAGAAAGACTTCTCATTTAAAAATCTTTTAGCTCATCAAAGATTTCTATAAATTTTTCTTTGTCCGTCCCTAAATCTTCAGGTAGTAAATCTAAGATCTCGACCAGGGCATCATAGATATCCTCTCTCTCGATTGTTTCAATAAAACAGTTACGCTTGTCCATTTTATTGAAACCTTGAGTATACTCTCTTATGAGGACTTCTATGTGTTTCATAGTGTCCTCGTTGGGGTTTTCTAGAAGCTTTATAAGGCTTGCTCTAGTCTTTCTATATAGAGAGGCTGCTTTTTTTGCGTTTGCGGTTGAAATATTTTCTTGTCCATCCCATGAGCGAAATGGATTGTCTAGGTTTTGGGCTAGCCATTCAGCTTTTCTCGGTTTTGTTATCCAAAGATTTAGTCCCTTGTCCTGCTGTTTTTTATAATATCTTTTGGCTACTTTAGCGGCCTCTTCTGGTAAGCTACTCATCCAAAACATGCTTAATCGAGGTAAATCTTCTGGTTTGGGAATATCTTCTGCAGTAAAGCCAAACAAATCCACAGTGGAAAATATGACTAACTCTTTTAACTCTGATAATTTATGGAAATTAAGAATATGACCAGGTTTCCCCCACAATCTTAATTCCCTAAGCCTTGGATAGTTATTCAAGATTTGTGCAAAGTCTATTTCAAGGATGTTAGAACAATGGATGGCTCCTAAATCTTTTAATCCCAGTACCTTAGGTAGAGAACGATCAAGTTGTAATCGTAAGCTGGCTCCATTGTCCTTTACAAGTATCTGACAATTGTCGCTCATGTCTCCTAATAAGACTAGCTCCTCCAAATCATCGTTCAGTCTAAGTTCCTCTACGCCTGTCAAATCAATGGAAATCCGATGTATGGATGTCTTGGAAAAATCCAGTTTTGTTTGTCCATGATTCTCAAGAACTAGTTCTGTAATAAAAGGAGTTGACTGTAAATATTCATATAAATTTTTGTGCCATCTCGTTAATGCCAACTTAGATAAACAAGGAAAGACCTTTAATTCTAATGCGTCTTCAAAAGGCGTCCACTCGTCATTGATATTGTGTTTAGAAATACGGCACTCATTTCCTGTAAATGAAACTTTTTCCTTGCTTTTATCTGCTTTCTTAAATAAATCTCTTTTTTCTTTTGGTATTTCTTGCCATTTCAGTTGCCTATAAATATCGTAACCATTCCCCCAAAACATAGCATATGTGTTTGTGCTTTCGGTTGTTAATGGTGTTATATTACCAATAAAAATATAATTTGACGGTACATGAATATCAACATTACTAAGATGTAAGTTTCTTTCCCAGTACATAAAATCTATATAGAGTGGCTTCAAAGAAGCTAGCTCTTCTTCTCTAAGAGGTTGATCTCCTGACCAGTCTAATGACAGTAGGACAGCCTGCGGCTTTTTCTCCCCTTCTTCTATCTTGGTTATCTGACAAGCTATGTATTTTTTTAGATGGAAATTATAAACACAATATACGTCCCCTGCTTTTGCTAACATACAAATTTCTCCTTACATGATTCAATGGTCTTTGGATAATCGATATTTTTTATCCAATCAAAATTTCTTAATGGCGTTAAAACAATCATAAATGTAGACGTTTATAATTTCAACTTTAGCATCGCTTCAACTATCAATTCCGAAAGTAATAATCTTTTATGTACCCAAACAGTGCTACTCCTAATAAATTGTAACCGAAGTTTTCCTAGCTTTATTATATCATTTTTGCGCATAGTAAGAGTAGTATGCTTGGTAAATCTATACTTTGTAAAATGTTGTGAAGATCCAAAAAAAACCAGACTCAGTCTGGCTTTCAAAGTGTGTTTATTTGTGGCAAATTCTAAAACCTTTTTAGAGGATTTTCTTAGTTTTATCTACCATAAAGAGGGAGATTGTCATGATGATATCAATGATGAGGAGAACCATTACAGCAGGGACCCAAGATTGGAATATGTCAAAGCTGTAACCAAAGAGGGTTGGGCCGATGGCTGCCAAAATGTAGCCTCCGGTCTGGGCAAGTCCAGACAATTGGGCTGTCTTTTCAGGGGAGCTAGTTTTGATGGAGAAGCAAACCATGAGATAAGGGAAAAGAGCGCTACAGGCAGTACCAATCAAGAGATGCGCTACTAACCAGTAGAGAAAACTCTTGCTCGGGAATAAGAGCATGGCAATTCCAAGCAATCCGGCGATAGAGATGACTGTCAGCATGATTTGACGGTGACGATTGGACAAACGAGTCGTTAAACTTGGAATAGTCATCGAGAAGGGGATACTAGTCAGAGAAAAGATCGAAGCCAGAAGGCCAGCGTCTGTGTGAGATAAGCCAGCACTGATTGCCATGGTAGGTAACCAGGTCATGCTGGTATAAAAGAGTAAGGACTGAAGTCCACCGAATACAATAATAGCCCAAACTTCCTTGTTTTTTAAGATATTCTCTTTCTTTTGTTTTTTCTCACTTCCTTTTAGAAAATGATTGTGACGATGATTGGGGAACCAGACAACTAAAGTTAGTAGGCAGACCAAGGATAAACAGAGAATCAAGCCTTTCCAAGAGCTTGCTTGAGTAATGGGTACAGAGAGATAGGAAGCAAGAGCCGTTGTAATCCCCATAGAGGTCACATAGATGGTTGTCAGAAAGCCAATCTTTTGTGGGTGATTGGCCTGAATGGCGCTAGGAAGGAGCACGTTAAAGATCGCAATACTTGCTCCGATAAGTAAAGTCCCTAGATAGAGTAGAGGAAGATTAAAGATACGAATCACTGAACCGATGGTCAATACGATAAGACTATAGGTGAAAAGGTGCTCGAGTCCAATTTTTTGAGCCAAACGAGTCGCAAAAGAGGAGAAGAGGGCAAACATCAAGAGAGGGAGACTGGTCAAAACACCAAGTGAACTAACTTCCACGCCTAAGCCTTGGGCAATATCTCCCAAAACAGTTGGTAAAGCTGTGAAAGGAGCTCTTAAGACCGCTCCAATCAAGATAATTCCTAGAATAAAAAAGAGTGATCGTTTTTTCATGTGAACCTCAATAAGCTGATTTTGATAACAGCTTATTTTAATTTTTTTCCCTAAAGATGTCAAGCTAACGTGAGGTAATCCTCGACTTTCCCAAAGGAAATCATAGAAAATAAGGACAATATATTTACTAGTTTTTTTCTGGTATTCAAATAAAAATAGGAAAGTCTGAAAAATTGTGATAAAATAGTGAAAGAAAATCTATACATTGGAGAACTACTGTGTCTGAAAATCGTAAATTTAGCGTCCTGATGTCAGTCTATGTTAAAGAAAATCCAGCCTTTCTGGAAGAGGCAGTAGAGAGTATCATACATCAAACGCTCAAACCTAGCGAAGTGGTCATCGTCGAAGATGGTCCGCTGACACCTGAACTGTATCAAGTTTTGGAGAAATTGGAAGCACAGTCAAGTATTCCAATCAAACGTTGCCCACTTGAGCAAAATCGTGGCTTAGGTTTAGCGCTTCAGTACGGTGTCTTACAGTGCCAATATGACGTCATTGCTCGTATGGATACAGATGATATTGCTGTTGAAGACCGTTTCGAACAACAGTTCGAATTGATGGAAAAAGAAAACTTGGACCTGCTAGGTGGTCATATCGCAGAGTTTATCGACCAACCTGACGAGATTGTGTCTTACCGTCGTGTACCGACTAAGCATGAGGATATCATTGTCTACCAACGTATGAGAAGTGCTTTTAATCATATGACTGTGATGTTCAAAAAAGATATGGTGCTCAAGGCTGGTAACTATGAGGATGGCCTTTATATGGAAGATGATCTTCTCTGGCTAAATATGATTAGCGCTGGAGCTCGAACTGGAAATGTGGATCAAATTCTATGTAAGGTGCGCGTGGGAGCGGGGATGTTTGAACGCCGTGGAGGTCTTCGCTATCTCAAACTCTATCGCCAAGCACGTCAAAGAATGCACGCTCGTGGACAGATTTCTTATGGTGAATACCTGAAAAGTGTTTTAATTCAGGTTGTCGTTGCTCTGTGCCCAGGCTTTGTGCGACAGTTTATATTTTTGAAACTTCTAAGAAAAAGCAAGTAATGTCTAGCTGATAGGATTTTAAAACTATATCTTATCACTGCTAGAAAATGTGATTCTGTGTAGGAGGATACCATTCACATGAATAAAAAAATAACAGATTACGTCATTGATCTGGTTGAAGTATTAAATAAACAACAGAAACAAATTTTTTGGGGCTTTTTTGATATTGCCAGTATGGTCTTATCAATTATTGTGTCCTATATTCTATTTTATGGGTTAATCAATCCAGCCCCGGTAGACTATGTCATTTACACCAGTCTAACCTTCCTGTTCTATCAACTGATGATTGGCTTCTGGGGTCTTAACGCTAGCATTAGTCGCTATAGTAAAATCACAGATTTCATGAAGATTTTCTTCGGAGTGACCATCAGTAGTATCTTGTCTTATGTGATCTGCTATGCTTTCTTGCCGCTCTTTTCTGTCCGCTTTATCGTACTCTTTATCCTATTAACCACCTTTTTGATTCTACTTCCTCGTATCACTTGGCAGTTGATTTACTCAAGACGTAAAAAGGGCAATGGAGAAGGAGAACACCGCCGTACCTTCTTGATTGGTGCCGGAGATGGTGGTGCGCTCTTTATGAACAGTTACCAGCATCCTACCAGTGACCTTGAATTGGTCGGGATTCTGGATAATGACGAAAAGAAAAAAGGTCAAAAGCTTGGAAAAATCCCAGTCTTGGGTTCTTATGATGACCTGCCAGAATTGGCGAAGCGCTTTAGAGTTGAAAAAGTGATTGTTGCGATTCCGTCTCTAGATCCATCTGAGTATGAACGCATTCTGCAAATGTGTAACCATATCGGCTTGAAATGCTATAAGATGCCTATGATTGAGTCAGTTGTGCAAGGTATTCAGCCTCCAATTGGTGGTTTCCAGAAGATTGATATCACAGACCTTTTGGGACGTAAAGAGATTCGACTAGACGAATCACGTCTGGGTTATGAAATTACTGGTAAAACAATTCTGGTGACTGGTGCCGGAGGTTCGATTGGATCAGAAATTTGTCGTCAGGTTAGTCGTTTCAATCCTGAACGTGTCATTTTGTTAGGACATGGAGAAAATTCGATTTACCTGATTTACCATGAATTGATTCGTAAGTACCAAGAAATTGACTTTGTTCCTGTCATTGCCGATATTCAAGATTACGAGCGTCTGCTTCAAGTTTTCGAACAATATGAACCAGCTATTGTTTACCATGCTGCAGCTCATAAGCACGTTCCGATGATGGAGCGTAATCCCAAAGAAGCCTTCAAGAATAACATCCTTGGAACCTATAATGTTGCCAGAGCAGTTGACGTTGCTAGAGTTCCAAAAATGGTTATGATTTCGACAGATAAGGCCGTTAATCCACCAAACGTAATGGGAGCAACAAAACGTGTTGCTGAGTTGATTGTGACTGGATTTAATCAACGTAGCCAATCAACCTACTGTGCAGTTCGCTTCGGTAACGTACTGGGTAGTCGTGGTAGTGTGATTCCTGTCTTTGAACGTCAGATTGCTGAAGGCGGACCTGTAACGGTGACAGATTTCCGAATGACTCGTTACTTCATGACCATTCCAGAAGCTAGTCGTTTGGTGATTCATGCGGGTGCTTATGCCAAAGATGGGGAAGTCTTTATCCTTGATATGGGCAAACCTGTACGCATTTACGACTTGGCTAAGAAAATGGTTCTACTCAGTGGTCATACTGAAAATGAAATTCCAATCGTAGAAGTAGGGATCCGCCCAGGTGAAAAACTATATGAAGAATTGCTTGTATCAACTGAATTAGTGGACAATCAAGTAATGGACAAGATCTTTGTTGGTAAAGTAAATGTGATGCCTCTTGAAATGATTGATCAGAAGATTGCAGAATTCCGGACTATGCAGGGTGCTGAATTGAAGAGAGCCATTATCAGTTTTGCAAACGAAACAACTCATGCTGACTAAAATAGATAAGATATTATCCGCGACTTCTTTTAGAGAAGGAGCAGATAGTATCTTTTTTAACTTAGAGTGAGCTTCTGTGAATCAGGTGCTTGCTTGTCAAGTGTTTACACTTATGGTAAAATATAACTATAAAAGCAAATAGGAGTATTTTATGATTGACGCAATTAAAAATTTCTTTAAAGGTTATGTAGATTTCTCTGGACGTTCAACACGCCCAGATTACTGGTGGATTTGGTTGGCAAACATTATCCTTTCTATCCCTTTCTACATGGTATACGCTAGTGCAATGGCAAATCCAAATAGCGAAGCTGCTATTATGGCTTTGGGCTTAATCGGATTTGTTTATCTCATTTTTGCTTTGGCACTCTTCTTGCCTGGCCTTGCATTGACAGTTCGTCGTCTACGTGACGCAGGTTTCCATTGGGCACTCATTTTCGTTGCCTTTATTCCATTTGTTGGAGGTATCGCCCTTATGGTGCTACTAGCTATGCCATCAAAGGACTAACGATAAGTTCAACTGTCTGAAAAAGATACAAGAATCAAGAAGTTTCAACCTTGAATCGAACTTCTTGAGTCTTGATGAACCATTTACTAACACTCCCAAGTCTCTAGTTGGATTTGGGAGTGTTCTATAACTGAATAGTTAGTTATATTGATGAAAATAAAAGTCGAGGGTATCTCATGATTAACGCGTATAAGAATTTTTTTAAGAATTATGCAGAGTTCACTGGACGTTCAACGCGGCCAGATTACTGGTGGGTTTGGCTAGGAAACTTTATTCTTTCTATTCCTTTCTGGATTATCTATTTCTACACCGTATTTCTTAGTGCCGTGATGGATTCGATAGACGATTCAGTGAGCGAAGCGACTTTTATGGTGTTTGGCTTAGTTGTTATTATTTATGCAGTTTTCTTCCTAGCAATCTTAGTGCCAACACTAGCTTTGTCAGTTCGTCGTTTGCGTGATGCTGGATTCCACTGGGCCTTTATCTTCCTTCGCTTCGCCCCTATGGGAGGGATTGCCCTTATGATCTTACATGCTATGCCAACAAAAGAGACTAAGGTAGTAAACTATAGTGAACCTCAAGCAGTTAATGTTGAAGAAGTCATCGAGGTGACACCATTTGAAGATTCTGACAAGAACTAAAAGATTTTAGTTTTACATTTGTATCTTGTTTGAACTTTTTGTATTTTGTTACCAACAAGTTAAAAAGCACTCCAATTTAATTGGAGTGCTTTTGTTTAGTTCTTCTATTGTAGTTGAACTAAAATATCTGTTGGTCGATGAGCAACCCAGTCAGGTTGATAGGTCATGAGTTCTTTCTCGTCGCCAAATCCCCAAGTAACCGCTAGTTTTTTAATGCCAGTTTCTTGGGCGCCAATCATATCGAATTTTGTATCTCCGATAATAACCACTTTTTCTGGAGCTAAATCATGTGTTGTTAAAGCTTGACGAATAACATCTGCCTTGTGCAGGGCTTGAGGACTTGAACCATAGATTCCATCAAAGAAGCGGTCAATTCCAAAATGGCTAGTCATATCAACTGCGGTTGGTGTATTCTTCGTAGTAGTGATATAGAGTGGGTATTGTTTAGCTAGTTCAGTTAGCAGGTTTTTGATTTGTGGGAAGAGCTGGGCTTCGTAAACTCCCTTTTCCTTATAGTAGGAACGATAAAGCTGGATAGCTCTTTCAACTTGATCTGCTGGGAGGCAACTAGCAAAACTTGTTTCCAATGGTGGCCCCATAAAGCCACGGATGGTTTTTGCATCTGGACTAGGGACTCCCAGTTGGTCAAAAGTATAGGTGAACCCATTGTGAATACCGATTGAGCTATCTACAAGGGTTCCATCTAGATCAAAAAAGATGGCTGATAGAGATGACATTGATTCTCCTAGTAATTTGAAATTATTCACCGAAGATTTCTTTTTGAAGGCGACGACCTGTCGGTGTGGCAGCAAGGCCTCCCTCGGCAGTTTCACGAAAGGCGGTTGGAAGACTAGAGCCCACTTGGTACATGGCATCAATGACTTCATCAACTGGGATTTTTGATTCGATACCAGCTAAGGCCATATCAGCTGCGATGAAGGCGAAGCTTGCTCCCATGGCGTTACGCTTAACGCATGGAACTTCAACCAAACCTGCAACGGGATCGCAGATAAGACCAAGCATATTTTTGATAACGAAGGCGATAGCCTGACTCGCTTGATAAGGCGTTCCGCCTGCAGCTAGGGTTAGGGCAGCAGCGCTCATGGCTGAAGCTGAACCAACTTCGGCTTGACAGCCACCTTCGGCACCTGAAATAGAAGCATTGTTCGCAATGACGAGGCCAAAAGCACCCGCAGCAAATAAGAAGTCTAGTTGTTGTTCATGGGTTAGACCCAACTTTTGAATAGCAGCTGTGAGGACTGCGGGAAGACAACCGGCACTACCAGCAGTAGGAGTTGCACAGACCAATCCCATCTTGGCATTGTGTTCGTTAACGGCGATAGCGTTACGGGCTGCAGATAGGACAGTGAAGTCTGATAGTGTTTTTCCTTTTTTGATGTAGTGATCGAGTTTGGCTGCATCTCCACCAGTTAAACCACTACGAGATTTCTTTTCGCTGAGACCGAGTTCAACAGAAGCCTTCATGACTTCAAGATTACGTTCCATGAGTAGAAGAACTTCTTCACGTTCACGCCCAGTTAGCTCAAACTCAGTCGAAATCATGAGTTCAGCAACATTTCCTTGAAAGTCTAAGTCGGCTTGTTCGACTAATTCTTTGATAGAGTAAAACATATTTTCTCCTATTGAAAGAAATTGACATTATGTAAATGAGGAATTTTACGAATTTCTTCGATAGATTCTTCACAGTTGCGGCTATCAACTTCGATAATCATAATGGCTTTCTCACCAGCTTTTTCTCGAGTTACATTCATTTGAGCGATGTTAATATTAAAGCGCGATAAGGCCTCAGTCACATGAGCGATCATACCAGGGACATCCTGATGAACGATGATAATGGTGGGGGTGTTCATGTTGAGAGATACGGCAAAGCCATTTAGTTCTGTCACCTGGATGTTACCACCACCGATTGAGATTCCTGTTACACTGATAGTCTTACGATCGTTCTTCACAGTGATTTTCGTGGTGTTTGGGTGGGGAGCATTACTATCCTTTTGGATGGTCCATACGATTTTGATTCCACGTTTGTGGGCAATTTCCAGACTGTTAGGAATTTCAGGGTCATCTGTATCCATTCCTAAGATTCCAGCGACGAGGGCAAGATCGGTCCCATGTCCGCGATAGGTTTTGGCAAAAGAATTGAAAAGTTGGAACTCGACTTCAGTAGGAGTGTCGTCAAAGATTGATGAAACGATTTTTCCGATACGAACAGCTCCTGCTGTATGACTACTAGATGGACCAATCATAACTGGACCAATGATATCAAAGACAGATTGAAAACGAAGTGATTGCATCTGTTTCCCCTTAAAAAGATTCTTACTTCTATTATATCAAAGATTGGTTTCAAGTGCTTAATTCCGTTCTGAAATCTCAAAAAATGCCAAAAAGCCTTTAATAACGAGGCTTTTGTAACAAAAAAGGCTATTTCTAGGTAAATAAATCACAGTTCTGTAACATTTCTACACAAAATCGTTAACAAATAGTAATAATAGAAGGTTATCATGGTAGTATAAGAAAGAAGGAGAAACTTTTTTAAATGAAATCAAACATTAAAACTAAATTTGCGGGATTAGCAGTAGTACTTGCTTTCCTAGCACCATCATTAACTTTTGCACAAGAATCAAAAACTTACACAGTCAAAGCTGGAGATACTCTCTCAGAAATTGCTGAAACTCACAACACAACAGTTGAAAAATTGGCTAAATTGAACAATATTAAAAACATTCACCTCATCTATGTTGACCAAGTATTGGTTATCGACGGTGAAGCTCCAGCTGCTTCAACTACAACAGAAGCTCCTGTAGCAGAAGTCAAAGAAACTCCAGCAGTTTCTGAGACTGTTGTAGAAGAAACTACATATGAGGCTACTTACAAACCTGCAACGCCTGCAGCGCCTGTAGTTGAAGAAAGCTATTCAGCTCCAGCTTCAACTGTAAGTGGTTCAGAAGCAGAAGCTAAAGAATGGATCGCCCAAAAAGAATCAGGCGGTAGCTATACAGCTACAAACGGACGTTACATCGGACGTTACCAATTGACAGATTCATACTTGAACGGTGACTATTCAGCAGAAAACCAAGAACGTGTAGCTGACGCTTATGTAGCAGGACGCTATGGTTCATGGACTGAAGCTAAGAACTTCTGGCTTAACAACGGTTGGTACTAAAAAATAAAAAAAGAGCCTTGAATGGCTCTTTTTGTGTACCTTTTAATGAGAGACAATTTTTAAGTAATAGTGACGGAAGATTTGTTCAGGTTGATAATTTTACAGAATTTTTCCACCCGGATTAGTAAGTTAAACTGTTAAAATTGCGAATTTTAGTTTAATTATTATGTCTATTAGCCTCTGTCTGAGAACCGGAAGAATTAGAAGATTGATCTCGTGTATCAACGCCATGATTCCCTTCGCTGCCAGCACTATCAGATGAATATTGCTCAGCTGCAGGTGCTTGTGAATTATTTATGCTTTCATATGATTCAGTGTAGGTTGGACTGTAGTTGCTATCTTCTGAATTGTAGGATTCTACTACCTGAGTCTTACTAGCCGTTTCTGTTTCGTTTTGGTTAGATTTTTGTTCTTCTTTTTTAGTCAAGAATTCAACTTGTTTTTGGAATTTAGAGATCAGTTCTTGAATTGGTTTTATTTTTTCTTCAATGGAAGTTTGTTCGTTAGTAGAGTTAATATCTTTAATGATTTCTAGTATTTTTTGTAAAGAAGTGATGCCTGCTTCAAGTGTTTGTTTATCTTGAAACTGGCTATCAGAGTCCTTTATATCTAATTTTAAAGCTTTTTCAGTATAATGCTTTGTGACTTTATCAGCAGTAGAAGTGAGAAAGTTTGTTAGTGTCTTTTTACCCGCATCAGTGGTTGGTTTCAATTCCTGAATCTTTTTCCAATCATCTATTATGCTTTCAGAATCGATGTTGAAGTCTTTAATAGCATTTTTTACTTGTTCAACATCTTGTTGATTTTTTTGTTGTTTGATGAGAGCAATGTTTCCTTTCTCTGCTTGAACATGTTCTTGATGAATGACTAAGGCTGTTAAAAGTCCAAAACCTGCAATAATTATAATAGTAAAAATGGTATTTTTTGATTTTAGTATATCTTTGTAGTTGTTCACAATAGTTCTACGCACGTGGATAAAGGTATATGTATGGAATCATGTGCGCATTCCTCCTCATTACAGTATATCATTTTTAGTTGATTTTAAAAATAAATTTTTAAAGTGAATAGAGGTTTAGGCATGAATTACTTTTTTGAGTTCTTAATTTTATGTATTTACAGAAGAGATTGCTAGATTTGTCTCCATCTTCCTTGTCATCTTTTTTAAAGCATGCTATAATGAATCTTGCTCAAGCGACCTTCAATCGTTGAAGCACACACGACCTTCAATCGTGAATAAACGAATAGATGGGAGACTTACCATGAGTGATAACTCTAAAACACGTGTTGTCGTGGGGATGAGTGGTGGTGTTGATTCGTCGGTGACGGCTCTCTTGCTCAAGGAGCAGGGCTACGATGTGATCGGCATCTTCATGAAGAACTGGGATGACACAGATGAAAACGGCGTCTGTACAGCGACCGAGGATTACAAGGATGTGGCTGCGGTGGCAGACCAACTTGGCATTCCTTACTACTCTGTCAATTTTGAAAAAGAGTACTGGGACCGCGTTTTTGAGTATTTCCTAGCGGAATACCGTGCAGGACGCACGCCAAATCCAGACGTTATGTGCAACAAAGAAATCAAGTTTAAGGCCTTTTTGGACTATGCCATGACCTTGGGAGCAGACTATGTAGCAACTGGGCACTATGCTCGAGTGGCGCGTGATGAGGATGGCATCGTTCACATGCTTCGTGGCGTGGACAATGGCAAAGATCAGACCTATTTCCTCAGTCAACTTTCTCAAGAACAACTCCAAAAAACCATGTTTCCTTTGGGGCATTTGGAAAAACCTGAAGTCCGAAAAATAGCTGAAGAAGCTGGACTTGCGACTGCCAAGAAGAAAGATTCGACAGGAATTTGCTTTATCGGAGAAAAGAACTTTAAAGAATTTCTCAGCAACTACTTACCAGCTCAACCTGGTCGCATGATGACTGTGGATGGTCGCGATATGGGGGAGCATGCAGGTCTTATGTACTATACAATTGGTCAGCGTGGGGGACTCGGTATCGGAGGTCAACACGGAGGCGACAATGCTCCTTGGTTTGTTGTCGGAAAAGATTTAAGCCAAAATATCCTCTATGTAGGACAAGGTTTCTATCATGAAGCGCTCATGTCAACTAGCTTAGAGGCTAGTCAAGTTCACTTTACTCGTGACATGCCAGAGGAGTTTACGCTAGAATGTACGGCTAAATTCCGCTACCGTCAGCCTGACTCTAAGGTAACTGTTCATGTTAAAGGAGACAAGGCCGAGGTCATCTTTGCGGAGCCGCAACGCGCCATTACACCAGGACAGGCAGTTGTCTTTTACGATGGTGAAGAATGTCTCGGTGGAGGTTTGATTGACAATGCCTACCGTGATGGCAAGGTTTGTCAGTACATATAGATTGACAAATGTTCTCAATTTGCTACAATAATAAAAGCAATAGAAATGATGGTCAAAGCTCATGGATGTTGCAGGCTTTTTTGTCCTGCACTTCTTACGAGTTTTGACTGTTTTTGTGTCGTTTAAGGGAAAGGACAAAAATGACTCAACAAGACTTTCGGACAAAGGTGGGAAACACTGTTTTTGGTGTTCGGGCGACAGCTTTGATTCTCCAAAATGGCAAGCTTCTAGTCACCAAAGATAAGGACAAGTATTACACCATTGGCGGTGCGATTCAAGTCAATGAAAGAACGGAAGACGCGGTAGTCCGTGAAGTGATGGAAGAACTAGGTGTCAAAGCTCAAGCTGGTCAGCTAGCTTTCGTGGTTGAAAATCGTTTTGAAGAAGACGGTGTTTCCTATCACAACATCGAGTTTCATTATCTGGTGAACTTGCTTGAAGATGCTCCATTGACCATGCAGGAAGACGAAAAGACGCAACCTTGTGAGTGGATTGACTTGGATAAGCTTGAGGATATCCAGTTGGTCCCAGACTTTTTAAAAACAGCTTTGCCAACTTGGGACGGCCAACTAAGACACATTCATCTTGAGGAATAGGAGAGAAAATGACTTATAATTTTACAGAAGAATACGATATTATTGTAATTGGTGCGGGGCATGCCGGAGTGGAAGCTTCCCTAGCTGCTAGCCGTATGGGTTGCAGGGTCTTGCTTGCGACTATCAACATTGAAATGTTGGCTTTCATGCCATGTAATCCCTCTATCGGTGGTTCTGCCAAGGGGATTGTCGTGCGCGAAGTCGATGCTCTTGGTGGTGAAATGGCCAAGAATATTGACAAGACCTACATCCAGATGAAGATGCTCAACACTGGGAAAGGACCTGCTGTTCGTGCCCTTCGTGCGCAGGCTGACAAGGAGCTTTACTCTAAGGAAATGCGCAAGACAGTTGAGAACCAAGAAAATCTGACCCTTCGTCAAACCATGATTGATGAGATTCTGGTGGAGGATGGCAAGGTTGTCGGTGTTCGTACAGCGACCCATCAAGAATATGCTGCCAAGGCTGTTATCGTGACCACAGGGACTGCCCTCCGTGGGGAAATCATCATCGGAGACCTCAAGTATTCATCAGGACCTAACCACAGCCTAGCTTCGATTAACCTTGCTGACAATCTCAAGGAACTTGGTCTCGAAATCGGTCGTTTCAAGACAGGAACCCCTCCACGTGTCAAGGCTTCCTCTATCAACTACGATGTGACAGAGATTCAGCCAGGAGACGAAGCGCCAAATCACTTCTCATACACTTCACGTGATGAAGATTATGTTAAAGACCAAGTACCGTGCTGGTTGACCTACACCAATGGTACCAGCCATGAGATTATTCAAAACAACCTCCACCGTGCGCCTATGTTTACAGGTGTGGTCAAGGGAGTTGGGCCTCGCTATTGTCCGTCAATTGAGGACAAGATTGTACGTTTTGCAGACAAGGAACGCCACCAACTCTTCCTAGAACCAGAAGGGCGCAATACGGAAGAAGTCTATGTCCAAGGTCTTTCAACCAGTCTACCTGAAGATGTACAGCGTGAGCTAGTTCATTCTATCAAAGGTTTGGAAAATGCAGAGATGATGCGAACGGGTTATGCTATCGAGTATGATATGGTCTTACCTCATCAATTGCGTGCAACGCTTGAAACCAAGAAAATATCAGGTCTCTTCACTGCTGGTCAGACAAATGGAACGTCAGGTTACGAAGAAGCTGCTGGACAAGGGATCATAGCGGGTATCAATGCGGCTCTGAAAATCCAAGGTAAGCCTGAGTTGATTCTGAAACGAAGCGACGGTTATATCGGAGTGATGATTGACGACTTGGTAACTAAGGGGACCATTGAACCCTATCGTCTCTTGACCAGCCGTGCCGAATACCGCCTCATCCTCCGTCATGACAATGCCGATATGCGTTTGACTGAGATGGGGCGCGAGATTGGGCTTGTTGACGATGAACGTTGGGCTCGTTTTGAAATCAAGAAAAATCAATTTGAAAATGAAATGAAGCGTTTGGATAGCATCAAACTCAAGCCAGTCAAGGAAACAAACGCTAAGGTTGAAGCAATGGGCTTCAAACCATTGACTGATGCAGTCACTGCCAAGGAGTTTCTCCGTCGTCCAGAAGTCTCTTACCAAGACGTGGTGGCCTTTATTGGACCTGCTGCCGAAGAATTGGATGACAAGATTATCGAATTGATTGAAACAGAAATCAAGTACGAAGGTTACATCTCAAAAGCTATGGATCAGGTTGCCAAGATGAAACGCATGGAAGAAAAACGTATTCCGGCCAACATCGATTGGGATGATATTGACTCTATCGCGACAGAAGCGCGCCAGAAGTTCAAACTCATTAATCCAGAAACCATTGGTCAGGCTAGCCGTATTTCTGGGGTAAACCCAGCAGATATCTCAATTTTGATGGTGTATCTGGAAGGTAAAAATCGTAGCATTTCAAAAAACTTAGAAAAGAAAGCTGATTAAAAAGTGCTGAATCCTCTTTTTGAGAATTCAGCTTTTTTAGATTTTTCTCCTTTTTTCGAATGAAGAGAAAAGGAGGGGTAACCATGCTGACAGTAGAGGAAAAAACTTTTTTAGACTACTATAAAAAAGCTTCTTATCATCGTTTTTATGAGATTGAACGCTTTGTTTTCTTATCTGAAAAGTTACGCAAACGTCCGCCGCAGGCTGACAAGAACTAGACTTTTTGATATACTAGAACAAATTAAAATATAGGAGAGAATGAATGAACGTATATGGCAGATTAGAAGATGAATCGAATCCATATTGGGTGGGAAGTCAGGAAGCTCCAGTAACAAATGAGGAGCAACTCGAGGTTGAAACTCGTCAGCCTACTCGCTTACCATTTTTTAATATCCTAATTTTGAGTACGCTAGTAGTACTTGTGTCTGTGGTCCTACCCTTTTTATTAGGCTTGCTAAGTCCAGAACAGGCTCAGGATTTCTATATCGGATGGGCCATGCATCAGAGAGGAGATATCTACTCTGACTACTTTGGAACTAGTGGTCTCCTTTATTACTTTTTACAGTATCTAACCAAAGGCAGTCTATTGTTTGCAGTCTTTAATTGGTTAGCCTTAATAGGTGCAGGATTCTTTCTTTTTCATTCGGCTTATAACTTGACGGGACAAAACAAACAATCTCAACAAGTGCTGACAGTCTTTTATATCCTCGCCAGTGCTCTTAGTTTTGGTGGTGGCTATGCGACTATTCTTGCCCTTCCGTTCTTATTCTATGCTCTCAGTTTAGCGATTGCTTACTTTGCAGAACCAGATCATGATAAAGGTTTCATACGTATTGGGATTAGCCTGGCCCTAGCATTTTTCTTTGCACCTTTGGTGACAACTTTATATGCATTTGTCTTATTTTTTGCAGTAACTGCTTTTAATGTTGGGCGCAACAACTTGACTCATGGCCTCTATCAATTCTTTGCGGCGGGTCTTGGTTTTTCAATCTTCTTTTATCCAATTGGCTACTATACAGCTTATAAAGGTAGCTTCGGAAATGCCATTAGTCAAATCCTCTATCCATTAGATAGTTTGAACTTCACCTCTAACTCGGGGTTACTCGACAACATCCTCTTCTATGGATTATTGGCAATTGCTCTTGGAGCATTGACGTTGGCTTTCACAGGTCTCTTCCAATCTAAACCATTGAAACAATCAGTCTTATCAATCTCTGCTGCAATAGCTGTTATTTTGGTATTAGTTTTAGAAATTTTCTCTACAGATCTTATCAATGGTAGTCGTATGGTTGAATTGTTACCCTTCTTGTCTATTCTATTGTTAACTCGAATTCGCACGTGGGAATTAGAGGGAGCAAGCCGTCGTAGAAGACGCAGAGAAGAAACGTCACCATGGGGCACTTTTGTGAAAGGAAATGCCTATCTGCCAATTTTAGCTCTCGTTTATCTATTTTTAGCTCCTGTAGTATCACGATATTTACTTCATGCGGAACAATATCAAGAACGTACAGGCATTGAAACTAAAGTCAAAGGGGAAACGCAAGCTACAGATCGTATCTATGTTTGGGATAATCTGACAAGTAGCTATAAAGCTAGCGAACGCTTGGCTGCTAGTCAGTTGTTATCTCCTAGATTGCATACAGGGCTTGATGAAAATCGTACCAAGCTTGTAAATGATCTGCGAGATAATCAACCAAAGATGATTGTAGTAAATACAAAAACAACTCTTTGGACAGAAGTTGAGCAGCTTTTAGCTGAAAATTATCAAGCGGTTCAAAGTGAATTCAAAGATTTTAAACTCTATAAATTAAAATAAAAAACTATCAATATCTTGTGTAATTTTAAAAAAAATTTATTTTTTGACACAAGATATTGATTTTTATTTTTTTAGTGATATAATACTTTTTAGAATCAATATTATATTTAAGAAAAGGGTATGGATATGATTGTATTGGAAGAGAAGGCTGTCCCTGATCCGACTTTATTCGTCGAAAAGCGTGACGGCAGACGTGTCATTTTTGATGTAGACAAGATTGCCAAAGCGCTTCATAAGGCTGCTGAAAAGGTTATGGATGTAACTCCTTTGGTCGAAAAGCGCCTTAGTGCCCTGGTTGAGCGTATCGTTGATGAGATCCATAGCCGTTTCCCGCAAGGTGTAAAAATCTATGAAATCCAAAACATCGTTGAGCACGAGTTGCTGGAAGCTAAAGAATATGCCTTGGCTGAAGAGTATATCACTTATCGGACTCAAAGAGATTTTGAGCGCTCAAAAGCGACAGATATCAACTTTAGTATTCATAAGCTTCTCAATAAGGATCAAGCGGTTGTTAATGAAAATGCCAATAAAGATAGCGATGTCTTCAACACCCAGCGTGATTTGACGGCCGGAATTGTTGGAAAATCAATCGGACTTCAAATGCTTCCTAAGCATGTGGCTAATGCCCATCAAAAAGGGGATATCCACTATCACGATTTGGACTACAGCCCCTACACTCCTATGACCAACTGCTGTTTGATTGATTTTAAGGGTATGTTGGAAAATGGTTTTAAGATTGGGAATGCTGAGGTAGAAAGTCCTAAGTCTATCCAAACTGCGACAGCACAGATTTCACAAATCATCGCAAACGTCGCATCTAGCCAGTATGGGGGCTGTTCGGCAGACCGTATAGATGAAGTTTTGGCTCCTTATGCAGAGAAAAATTATCAAAAACACCTTAAAGATGCAGAGGAATGGGTCCTACCTGACAAGCACGAAGAATACGCCTGGAAGAAAACTCAAAAAGACATCTATGATGCCATGCAATCTTTAGAGTACGAGATTAACACCCTCTTTACATCAAATGGACAAACACCATTTACTTCACTTGGTTTCGGTTTAGGGATCAGTCGTTTTGAACGTGAAATTCAAAAGGCAATCTTGAACATTCGTATCAAGGGGCTTGGTTCAGAACACCGTACAGCCATCTTCCCGAAACTTATCTTTACTCTTAAAAGAGGTCTTAACTTAGAGGAAGGCTCTCCTAACTACGACATTAAACAATTGTCTCTCGAGTGTGCAACCAAGCGCATGTACCCAGATGTCTTGTCTTACGATAAGATTGTCGAGTTGACAGGTTCTTTCAAGCTTCCGATGGGATGCCGTTCTTTCCTCCAAGGTTGGAAGGATGAAAATGGAGTAGAAGTCAATTCTGGTCGTATGAACCTAGGTGTGGTAACAGTCAATCTTCCTCGTATCGCCCTCGAGTCTGAAGGCGACATGAATAAGTTCTGGGAAATCTTCAATGAGCGGATGAATATCGCAGAAGATGCACTGGTCTATCGTGTAGAGCGGACCAAGGAAGCAACTCCAGCTAATGCGCCTATCCTTTATCAATACGGAGCTTTTGGCCGCCGCCTTGGTAAGGAAGAAAGTGTTGACGAACTCTTTAAGAATCGCCGTGCGACTGTTTCGCTTGGCTATATCGGGCTCTATGAAGTGGCGACAGTATTCTTTGGCAATAATTGGGAAACTAATCCAGAAGCCAAAGAATTCACCCTTGATATCATTCGAGACATGAAACATCGAGTAGAAGAATGGTCAGACCAATATGGCTATCACTTCTCAATTTATTCAACACCATCTGAAAGTTTAACGGACCGTTTCTGTCGTTTGGATACAGAGAAATTCGGTTCTATTCCAGACATCACAGATAAAGAGTACTACACAAATTCCTTCCATTATGATGTCCGTAAAAATCCAACTCCTTTTGAAAAATTGGACTTCGAGAAGGTTTATCCAGAAGCGGGAGCATCAGGTGGATTTATCCACTACTGTGAGTATCCTGTTCTTCAACAAAATCCAAAGGCTTTGGAAGCTGTTTGGGATTATGCTTATGATCGTGTAGGTTATCTCGGAACTAATACTCCAATTGACCGTTGCTACAAGTGTGGTTTTGAAGGGGATTTTGATCCAACTGAGAGAGGTTTTGCGTGTCCTAACTGTGGCAATAGTGATCCTAAAACAGTAGATGTTGTAAAACGGACCTGTGGTTATCTAGGAAATCCGCAAGCGCGTCCGATGGTGAATGGTCGTCATAAGGAGATTGCTGCGCGTGTCAAACACATGAACGGTTCTACTATTAAAACAGCAGGGCATGAAGTAAGAAATTAGAAAGAGATAGAATGGGAAAATATCAATTAGACGATAAGGGCAAGGCCTTGGTTCAACGGTTCCACGAAAAGCATTCAAAGGGAGGAGTCAATAAAAAAGATCGAGTAGCCAGCCTTAGAGAACAATTTTTAAATAAGAACAAGAAAAAGTGAGAGTCCCCTCTCGCTTTTCTCTTAGTTGGAGGTAAAGATGATACTACGTAGACCAACATTGGCAGATAAAGAGACTGTTTTAGACATGATGGCAGAATTTGAAAAGAGCCAATCAGCACACGACGGCGGCTTTTGGGATGCTGAGAACTTTGATTATGAGGAGTGGCTAGAAACTAACCTTAATAAAGAAATGGGAATAGGATTGCCTGAAAATCGCGTTCCATCAATTCAGTTCGTATTGTTTGATGAATCAGGTCATGCTTTAGGTTTTTTGAATTTACGGCTGAGACTAAATGAGGGATTGCTGAATTATGCTGGTCATATCGGCTACTCCATCCGTCCCTCTGAAAGGGGCAAAGGCTACGCCAAAGAGTCCCTCCGGCAAGGTCTACAAATTGCCAAGGAAAAGAATATCAAACGAGCGCTTGTGACATGTAGCACGGAAAATCCGGCCAGCAGAGCTGTTATCTTAGCCAATGGAGGAAAATTGGAGGATGTTCGAAATGGAACGGAGCGCTATTGGATAGACTTGGAGTAAAAGTATGACATGGAATACACCTAAACCAGGCGAATGGAAGAGTGAGGAACTGAGTCAAGGACGCATCATCGATTACAAGGCTTTTAACTTTGTTGATGGAGAGGGAGTCCGCAACTCTCTTTATGTAGCCGGCTGCATGTTTCACTGTGAGGGCTGTTACAATGTAGCGACCTGGTCCTTTAATGCAGGAATTCCTTATACGCCAGAATTAGAAGAACAAATCATGGCAGACTTGGCCCAGCCTTATGTTCAAGGGCTGACCTTACTAGGAGGAGAGCCATTCCTCAATACAGGTGTTCTTTTGCCTCTTGTAAAACGTATTCGGAAAGAATTGCCTGGCAAAGACATCTGGTCTTGGACAGGTTACACTTGGGAAGAAATGATGTTAGAGACCCCTGATAAATTAGAACTTTTATCCCTGATTGATATCCTCGTCGATGGACGGTATGATAAAAGCAAGCGTAATCTCATGCTTCAGTTCCGTGGCTCTTCCAACCAACGGATTATCGATGTGCAAAAGTCTCACCAAAGTGGGCAGGTAGTCATTTGGGACAAGCTTAACGATGGAAAAGAAAGCTATGAACAGGTGAAGAGAGAATGAAGAAAAAAGACTTAATAGAACAACTGGTCTCAGAGATAGAAACTGGAAAAGTAAAAACACTGGGTATCTACGGCCATGGAGCTTCAGGAAAATCAACTTTTGCTCAAGAATTGTACCAAGAACTTGATTCTCAAAAGGTAAATTTACTAGAGACAGATCCCTATATTACTTCAGGACGACATTTGGTAGTGCCTAAAGAGATACCGGACCAAAAGGTGACAGCATGTTTGCCAGTGGCGCATGAACTGGCAAGTTTAAAGAGAGATATTCTCGCCCTGCAGGCAGGTATGGATGTCTTGACAATCGAAGAACCTTGGAAGGCTAGTGAGGTCTTATCGGGAGCAAAACCAATTCTGATAGTCGAAGGGATGTCTGTGGGTTTTCTACCCAAGGAACTCTTTGACAAAACCATTTGTTTCTACACGGATGAGGAAACTGAGTTGGAACGTCGTCTGGGAAGAGATACCACTGTGAGGAAAAGCGAAGCCTCGTTTGTTCGTGAGACTCATCAAATCAGACGCGGACAATATCGCCGTTATTATCAAGAAACAGAAAAAGAGGCGGATGTGTTAATTAACCAATCTCAAAATCAGTTTAAAATAGAAAATGACTATTAAAGAACTATTTAAATAGGAAAAGATATATATAAATTGAGAATAGATTGTCTTTTTTTGTTTCAGAAATGTACGAAAACAGTTTCATCTAAAAAATTAAAAAAATCCTGTCAAATCCCTTGCAATCGCAGGGGCTTTGTGTTATTCTATTATGGTGCTGTAAATTACAGCCTTAGCTTTGATGCAAGAGGTTGCGACACGCTCGGTTGCATTGCCACGCAACGCGCGTCGGTTTTCTTGTGGAGCTAGCCTATTATCTTAAATAGACGAAAAGGAGAAAAAGATGGCAAACAAAAAAATCCGTATCCGTTTGAAAGCTTACGAACACCGTACGCTTGACACAGCGGCTGCAAAAATCGTAGAATCAGCTACTCGTACAGGTGCACAAGTTGCGGGTCCAATCCCACTTCCAACTGAGCGTAGCCTCTACACAATCATTCGTGCGACTCACAAATATAAAGATTCTCGCGAACAATTCGAAATGCGTACACACAAACGTTTGATCGACATCATCAACCCAACTCAAAAAACAGTTGACGCTTTGATGAAATTGGATCTTCCAAGTGGTGTAAACGTAGAAATCAAACTTTAATTTAAAGCTTGATACCTTGAGCATAAAAAACGCTCGTTAAAAACTTTTTGAATAAAAAAATATAGAAAAGGAACTATTTTCTCATGACAAAAGGAATCTTAGGGAAAAAAGTGGGAATGACTCAAATCTTCACTGAAGCTGGCGAATTGATCCCTGTAACAGTTATCGAAGCAACTCCAAACGTTGTTCTTCAAGTTAAAACTGTTGAAACAGATGGTTACAACGCTATCCAAGTTGGTTTCGATGACAAACGCGAAGTATTGAGCAACAAACCTGCTAAAGGACATGTAGCAAAAGCTAACACGGCTCCTAAGCGCTTCATTCGTGAATTCAAAAACGTTGAAGGCTTGGAAGTTGGTGCTGAAATCACAGTTGAAACTTTCGCAGCTGGAGACATTGTTGATGTAACTGGTACATCTAAAGGTAAAGGTTTCCAAGGTGTTATCAAACGCCACGGACAATCACGTGGACCTATGGCTCACGGTTCTCGTTACCACCGTCGTCCAGGTTCTATGGGACCTGTTGCACCTAACCGCGTATTCAAAGGTAAAAACCTTGCAGGACGTATGGGTGGCGACCGCGTAACAATTCAAAACCTTGAAGTTGTACAAGTTGTTCCAGAAAAGAACGTTATCCTTATCAAAGGTAACGTGCCAGGTGCTAAGAAATCTCTTATCACTATCAAGTCAGCAGTTAAAGCTGGTAAATAATAAGGAAAGGGGAACACAGTCAAAATGGCAAATGTAACATTATTCGACCAAACTGGTAAACAAGCGGGCGAAGTTGTTCTTAACGATGCAATCTTTGGTATCGAACCAAACCAATCTGTTGTGTTTGATGTGATCATCAGCCAACGTGCTAGCCTTCGTCAAGGAACTCACGCAGTTAAAAACCGCTCAGCTGTTTCAGGTGGCGGACGCAAACCATGGCGTCAAAAAGGAACTGGACGTGCTCGTCAAGGTTCTATCCGCTCTCCACAATGGCGTGGTGGTGGAATCGTCTTCGGACCAACTCCACGTAACTATGCGTACAAACTTCCTCAAAAAGTTCGTCGCCTTGCACTTAAATCTGTTTACTCAGAAAAAGTTGCTGAAAACAAATTTGTAGCCGTTGATTCTCTTGAATTTACAGCTCCAAAAACTGCTGAATTTGCAAAAGTTCTTGCAGCTTTGAGCATCGATTCTAAAGTCCTTGTTATTCTTGAAGAAGGAAACGAATTCGCAGCTCTTTCAGCTCGTAACCTTCCAAATGTGAAAGTTGCGACTGCTACAACTGCAAGTGTTCTTGACATCGCAAATAGTGACAAACTTCTTGTTACTCAAGCAGCTATCTCTAAAATCGAGGAGGTTCTTGCATAATGAATTTGTATGATGTTATCAAAAAACCTGTTATCACAGAAAGCTCAATGGCTCAACTTGAAGCAGGAAAATATGTATTTGAAGTTGACACTCGCGCGCACAAACTTTTGATCAAGCAAGCTGTTGAAGCTGCTTTCGAAGGTGTTAAAGTTGCAAATGTTAACACAATCAACGTAAAACCTAAAGCTAAACGTGTTGGACGTTACACTGGTTTTACTAACAAAACTAAAAAAGCTATCATCACTCTTACAGCTGATTCAAAAGCAATCGAGTTGTTTGCTGCTGAAGCTGAATAATCTAAGGAGGAAATATCGTGGGAATTCGTGTTTATAAACCAACAACAAACGGTCGCCGTAATATGACTTCTTTGGATTTCGCTGAAATCACAACAAGCACACCAGAAAAAACTTTGCTTGTTGCTTTGAAGAACAAGGCTGGTCGTAACAACAACGGTCGTATCACTGTTCGTCACCAAGGTGGTGGACACAAACGTTTCTACCGTTTGGTTGACTTCAAACGTAACAAAGACAACGTTGAAGCAGTTGTTAAAACTATCGAGTACGATCCAAACCGTTCTGCAAACATCGCTCTTGTACACTACACTGACGGTGTGAAAGCTTACATCATCGCTCCAAAAGGTCTTGAAGTTGGTCAACGTATCGTTTCAGGTCCAGATGCAGATATCAAAGTCGGAAACGCTCTTCCGCTTGCTAACATCCCAGTTGGTACTTTGATCCACAACATCGAATTGAAACCAGGTCGTGGTGGAGAATTGGTACGTGCTGCTGGAGCTTCTGCTCAAGTATTGGGTCAAGAAGGTAAATACGTACTTGTTCGTCTTCAATCAGGTGAAGTTCGTATGATTCTTGGAACTTGTCGTGCTACAGTTGGTGTTGTCGGAAACGAACAACATGGACTTGTAAACCTTGGTAAAGCAGGACGTAGCCGTTGGAAAGGTATCCGCCCAACAGTTCGTGGTTCTGTAATGAACCCTAACGATCACCCACACGGTGGTGGTGAAGGTAAAGCACCAGTTGGTCGTAAAGCACCATCAACTCCATGGGGCAAACCTGCTCTTGGTCTTAAAACTCGTAACAAGAAAGCGAAATCTGACAAACTTATCGTTCGTCGTCGCAACGAGAAATAATTTAAAACTAGTCGCTTAAGTGCTAGATAATCCGCCAGCTCGGTAGCGCTCGTTGAGAGCGCAAGCCGCTGTGGTACTATATTTAAAGGAGAAAATATTAAAATGGGACGCAGTCTTAAAAAAGGACCTTTCGTCGATGAGCATTTGATGAAAAAAGTTGAAGCTCAAGCTAACGACGAAAAGAAAAAAGTTATCAAAACTTGGTCACGTCGTTCAACGATTTTCCCAAGTTTCATTGGTTACACTATCGCAGTTTATGATGGACGTAAACACGTACCTGTTTACATCCAAGAAGACATGGTAGGTCACAAGCTTGGTGAATTTGCACCAACTCGTACTTACAAAGGTCACGCCGCAGACGACAAGAAGACACGTAGAAAATAAGGAGAACATAAATGGCAGAAATTACTTCAGCTAAAGCAATGGCTCGCACAGTACGTGTTTCACCTCGTAAATCACGTCTTGTTCTTGACAACATCCGTGGTAAAAGCGTAGCCGATGCAATCGCAATTTTGACATTCACTCCAAACAAAGCTGCTGAAATCATCTTGAAAGTGTTGAACTCAGCTGTAGCTAACGCTGAAAACAACTTTGGTTTGGATAAAGCTAACTTGGTAGTATCTGAAGCATTCGCAAACGAAGGACCAACTATGAAACGTTTCCGTCCACGTGCGAAAGGTTCAGCTTCACCAATCAACAAACGTACAGCTCACATCACTGTAGCTGTTGCAGAAAAATAAGGAGGTAAAATCGTGGGTCAAAAAGTACATCCAATTGGTATGCGTGTCGGCATCATCCGTGATTGGGATGCCAAATGGTATGCTGAAAAAGAATACGCGGATTACCTTCATGAAGATCTTGCAATCCGTAAATTCGTTCAAAAAGAACTTGCTGACGCAGCAGTTTCAACTATTGAAATTGAACGCGCAGTAAACAAAGTTAACGTTTCACTTCACACTGCTAAACCAGGTATGGTTATCGGTAAAGGTGGTGCTAACGTTGATGCACTTCGTGCTAAACTTAACAAATTGACTGGAAAACAAGTACACATCAACATCATCGAAATCAAACAACCTGATTTGGATGCTCACCTTGTTGGTGAAGGAATTGCTCGTCAATTGGAGCAACGTGTTGCTTTCCGTCGTGCACAAAAACAAGCAATCCAACGTGCTATGCGTGCTGGAGCTAAAGGAATTAAAACTCAAGTATCAGGTCGTTTGAACGGTGCAGATATCGCCCGTGCAGAAGGATACTCTGAAGGTACAGTTCCACTTCACACACTTCGCGCAGATATCGATTACGCTTGGGAAGAAGCAGATACTACATACGGTAAACTTGGTGTTAAAGTATGGATCTACCGTGGTGAAGTTCTTCCAGCTCGTAAAAACACTAAAGGAGGTAAATAACCAATGTTAGTACCTAAACGTGTTAAACACCGTCGTGAATTCCGTGGTAAAATGCGCGGTGAAGCTAAAGGTGGAAAAGAAGTAGCATTCGGCGAATACGGTCTTCAAGCTACAACTAGCCACTGGATCACTAACCGCCAAATCGAAGCTGCTCGTATCGCCATGACTCGTTACATGAAACGTGGTGGTAAAGTTTGGATTAAAATCTTCCCACACAAATCATACACAGCTAAAGCTATCGGGGTTCGTATGGGATCTGGTAAAGGGGCGCCTGAAGGTTGGGTAGCACCAGTTAAACGTGGTAAAGTTATGTTTGAAGTTGCTGGTGTATCTGAAGAGATCGCTCGCGAAGCGCTTCGTCTTGCAAGCCACAAATTGCCAGTTAAATGTAAATTCGTAAAACGTGAAGCAGAATAAGGAGAAGGCATGAAACTTAATGAAGTAAAAGAATTTGTTAAAGAACTTCGTGGTCTTTCTCAAGAAGAACTCGCGAAGCGCGAAAACGAATTGAAAAAAGAATTGTTTGAACTTCGTTTCCAAGCTGCTACTGGTCAATTAGAACAAACAGCTCGCTTGAAAGAAGTTAAAAAACAAATCGCTCGTATCAAAACAGTTCAATCTGAAGCGAAATAATAGACTAGGGAAGGAGAAATTTCAATGGAACGCAATAATCGTAAAGTTCTTGTTGGACGTGTTGTATCTGACAAAATGGACAAGACAATCACAGTTGTAGTTGAAACAAAACGTAACCACCCAGTCTATGGTAAACGTATTAACTACTCTAAAAAATATAAAGCACATGATGAAAACAATGTTGCCAAAGAAGGCGATATCGTACGTATCATGGAAACTCGCCCGCTTTCATCTACAAAACGTTTCCGTCTTGTAGAAGTTGTTGAAGAAGCGGTTATCATCTAATCAAGCCTGAAAGGAGAAAACTGAAATGATTCAAACAGAAACTCGTTTGAAAGTCGCAGACAACAGCGGTGCACGCGAAATCTTGACTATCAAAGTTCTTGGTGGTTCTAAACGTAAATTTGCGAACATCGGTGATGTTATTGTGGCATCTGTAAAACAAGCTACTCCTGGTGGTGCGGTTAAAAAAGGTGACGTTGTTAAAGCAGTTATCGTTCGTACTAAATCAGGTGCTCGTCGTGCTGATGGTTCATACATCAAATTTGACGAAAACGCAGCAGTTATCATCCGTGACGATAAAACTCCTCGCGGAACACGTATCTTTGGCCCAGTTGCACGTGAATTGCGTGAAGGTGGCTTCATGAAGATCGTGTCACTTGCTCCAGAAGTACTTTAATCAATAAAAACAAACACAGTCCCCTGGCCTAGCCAGGGTGCCCATTGGGCGTAAGAATAAAAGGAGAAAAAAATGTTTGTAAAAAAAGGCGACAAAGTTCGCGTAATCGCTGGTAAAGATAAGGGAACAGAAGCTGTTGTCCTTACTGCCCTTCCAAAAGTAAACAAAGTTATCGTTGAAGGTGTTAACATCATTAAGAAACACCAACGTCCAACTAACGAACTTCCTCAAGGTGGTATCATCGAGAAGGAAGCAGCTATTCACGTATCAAACGTTCAAGTTTTGGACAAAAATGGTGTAGCTGGTCGTGTTGGTTACAAATTTGTAGACGGTAAAAAAGTTCGCTACAACAAGAAATCAGGCGAAGTGCTTGATTAATCACGAAGGAAAGGAGAAGTATAATGGCAAATCGTTTAAAAGAAAAATATCTTAATGAAGTAGTTCCTGCTTTGACAGAACAATTCAACTACTCATCAGTGATGGCTGTGCCTAAAGTAGATAAGATCGTTTTGAACATGGGTGTTGGTGAAGCTGTATCAAACGCTAAAAGCCTTGAAAAAGCCGCTGAAGAATTGGCGCTTATCTCAGGTCAAAAACCACTTATCACTAAAGCTAAAAAATCAATCGCCGGCTTCCGTCTTCGTGAAGGTGTAGCGATCGGTGCAAAAGTTACCCTTCGTGGTGAACGTATGTACGAATTCTTGGATAAATTGGTTTCAGTATCACTTCCACGTGTGCGTGACTTCCACGGTGTTCCAACAAAATCATTTGATGGACGCGGAAACTACACACTTGGTGTGAAAGAACAATTGATCTTCCCAGAAATCAACTTTGATGACGTTGACAAAACTCGCGGTCTTGACATCGTTATCGTAACTACTGCTAACACTGACGAAGAGTCACGTGCATTGCTTACAGGCCTTGGAATGCCTTTTGCAAAATAATATAGGAGGTATAACTAATGGCTAAAAAATCTATGATTGCTAAGAACAAACGCCCAGCGAAGTTCTCTACTCAAGCATACACTCGCTGTGAACGTTGTGGACGTCCACACTCAGTTTACCGCAAGTTTAAACTTTGCCGTGTTTGCTTCCGTGAATTGGCATATAAAGGTCAAATCCCTGGTGTAACAAAAGCATCTTGGTAATAACATGATACAAAGAGCGTAACAACCCCAGCAAAAATAGGAGATTTGGTGCAGGAGCAATGCTCCAAGACAAATCTATCTTTTTTGCCCAGGTTGTAGCTCGTGTTCAGATGAGATTATCTTGTTTGAATGTGTCAATACTATCTGAGCACAGCTCAATCATTAACTAGCAAGTGCAACTTGCAAACTACTAGTAAGAGGAGAAAAATAAAATGGTTATGACTGACCCAATCGCAGACTTTCTAACTCGTATTCGTAACGCTAACCAAGCAAAACACGAAGTACTTGAAGTACCTGCATCAAACATCAAAAAAGGGATTGCTGAAATCCTTAAACGCGAAGGTTTTGTTAAGAACGTAGAAATCATCGAAGATGACAAACAAGGCATCATCCGTGTATTCTTGAAATACGGAACTAACGGTGAACGAGTTATCACTAACTTAAAACGCGTTTCTAAACCAGGACTTCGTGTTTACAAAAAACGTGAAGATCTTCCAAAAGTACTTAACGGACTTGGAATTGCTATTCTTTCAACTTCTGAAGGTTTGCTTACTGATAAAGAAGCACGCCAAAAGAACGTTGGTGGAGAAGTTATCGCTTACGTTTGGTAATATTTAGCTCCTAATTTCGTTGTGACTCTTCGTTATTGTCTCTTGCCTAACTCAAAGTTATGTCTGCGAGACAATGCCTCGATTCACTTTGAAATTGAGACCTAAACATTAACTTTTAAATCAAAAAGATTTAAACCCCGTGAAAACTGGCCTTCAAAGGCCTGACAATTTAACAGGAGAATAAAAACATGTCACGTATTGGTAATAAAGTTATCGTGTTGCCTGCTGGTGTTGAAATCACTAACAATGACAACGTTGTAACTGTAAAAGGCCCTAAAGGAGAACTTACTCGTGAGTTCTCGAAAGATATTGAAATCCGTGTGGAAGGTACTGAAGTAACTCTTCACCGTCCAAACGATTCAAAAGAAATGAAAACTATCCACGGAACTACTCGTGCGCTTTTGAACAACATGGTTATTGGTGTTTCAGAAGGATTCAAGAAAGAACTTGAAATGCGTGGGGTTGGTTACCGTGCACAACTTCAAGGAAACAAACTTGTTTTGGCTGTTGGTAAATCACATCCAGACGAAGTTGAAGCTCCAGAAGGAATTAGTTTTGAACTTCCAAACCCAACAACAATCGTTGTTAGTGGAATTTCAAAAGAAGTAGTTGGTCAAACAGCTGCTTACGTACGTAGCCTTCGTTCACCAGAACCTTATAAAGGTAAAGGTATCCGTTACGTTGGCGAATATGTTCGTCTTAAAGAAGGTAAAACTGGTAAATAATGTTGAGTGGTTGATTATCAACCACCAACCTCATTACCAACTTTGTGCATAGCACACGATTTAAAATTAAAGAGGTGAAAACTGTGATTTCTAAACCAGATAAAAACAAACTCCGCCAAAAACGCCACCGTCGCGTACGCGGAAAACTCTCTGGAACTGCTGATCGCCCACGTTTGAACGTATTCCGTTCTAATACAGGCATCTACGCTCAAGTGATTGATGACGTAGCGGGTGTAACGCTCGCAAGTGCTTCAACTCTTGACAAAGAAGTTTCAAAAGGAACTAAAACTGAACAAGCCGTTGCTGTCGGTAAACTCGTTGCAGAACGTGCAAGTGCTAAAGGTATTTCAGAAGTGGTGTTCGACCGCGGTGGATATCTATATCACGGACGTGTGAAAGCTTTGGCTGATGCAGCTCGTGAAAACGGATTGAAATTCTAATAGGAGGACACTAGAAAATGGCATTTAAAGACAATGCAGTAGAACTTGAAGAACGCGTAGTTGCTGTTAACCGTGTTACAAAAGTTGTTAAAGGTGGACGTCGTCTTCGTTTCGCAGCTCTTGTAGTAGTTGGTGACCGCAATGGTCGTGTAGGATTTGGTACTGGTAAAGCTCAAGAAGTTCCAGAAGCAATCCGCAAAGCAGTAGAAGATGCTAAGAAAAACTTGATCGAAGTTCCTATGGTCGGAACAACAATTCCACATGAAGTTCTTTCAGAATTCGGTGGAGCTAAAGTATTGTTGAAACCTGCTGTAGAAGGTTCTGGAGTTGCCGCAGGTGGTGCAGTTCGTGCCGTTGTGGAATTGGCAGGTGTGGCAGATATTACATCTAAATCACTTGGTTCTAACACTCCAATCAACATTGTTCGCGCAACTGTTGAAGGTTTGAAACAATTGAAACGCGCTGAAGAAGTTGCTGCCCTTCGTGGTATTTCAGTTTCTGATTTGGCATAAGAAAGGGGATAAAATGGCTCAAATTAAAATTACTTTGACTAAGTCTCCAATCGGACGCATTCCATCACAACGTAAAACTGTTGTAGCACTTGGACTTGGCAAATTGAACAGCTCTGTTATTAAAGAAGATAACGCTGCAATCCGTGGTATGATCACTGCAGTATCTCACTTGGTAACAGTTGAAGAAGTAAACTAATGATTATTTAGGGGATGTGCATATGACCATCCCCTAAAACTAGATATAGTCATCTTAGATGACACAGTATAGGCGAGTTGATAAAGGAGACAACCTTTTCTCCTTTATCGGCGCTAGCATTTTACAAAAGAGGAGAAAAATAAATGAAACTTCATGAATTGAAACCTGCAGAAGGTTCTCGTAAGTCACGTAACCGTGTTGGACGTGGTACTTCATCAGGTAACGGTAAGACATCAGGCCGTGGTCAAAAAGGTCAAAAAGCTCGTAGTGGAGGCGGTGTACGTCTTGGTTTTGAAGGTGGACAAACTCCATTGTTCCGTCGTCTTCCAAAACGTGGATTTACTAACATCAACGCTAAAGAATATGCTATTGTAAACCTTGATCAATTGAACGCCTTTGATGACGGTGCTGAAGTAACTCCAGTGGTACTTGTAGAATCAGGAATTGTTAAATCTGAAAAATCAGGTATCAAAGTTCTTGGTAACGGTGAGTTGACTAAGAAATTGACTGTTAAAGCAGCTAAATTCTCTAAATCAGCTGAAGAAGCTATCACTGCTAAAGGTGGTTCTGTTGAAGTCATCTAAGTGAGGTGACCTATGTTTTTTAAATTATTGAGAGAAGCATTCAAAGTTAAACAAGTTCGATCAAAAATTCTATTTACAATTTTTATCGTATTTGTATTCCGTATCGGTACAAGCATTACTGTACCATGGGTAAATGCAAATAGCTTGAACGCTTTGAGTGGACTATCCTTCTTGAATATGTTGAGCTTGGTGTCAGGGAATGCCATGAAAAACTTCTCAGTTTTTGCACTTGGTGTTAGTCCCTACATCACAGCCTCAATCGTCGTCCAACTCTTGCAAATGGATTTATTGCCAAAATTTGTAGAGTGGGGCAAACAAGGGGAAGTAGGTCGTAGAAAGTTAAATCAAGCGACTCGATACATTGCCCTTGTGCTTGCATTTGTTCAATCAGTCGGGATTACTGCTGGTTTTAACGCTCTGTCTGGAGCTAAACTTTTGACTGTACCACTTACACCACAAGTATTCCTTGTAATTGGTGGAATTTTAACCGCAGGAAGTATGATTGTGACCTGGTTGGGAGAACAAATCACAGATAAGGGATACGGGAATGGTGTTTCAATGATTATCTTTGCAGGGATTGTTGCTTCAATTCCTGATATGATTAAAGGCATCTATGTGGATTACTTTGTCAATGTACCAAGCAGTCGTTTGACATCGTCTCTTATTTTCGTTGCCATCTTAATCGTTGCTGTTTTGTTGATTGTTTACTTTACAACTTACGTTGAACAAGCTAAGTACAAGATACCAATTCAGTATACAAAGGTAGCTCAAGGTGCACCATCAAGCTCCTATCTTCCATTGAAGATTAACCCTGCTGGGGTTATCCCTGTTATCTTTGCCAGCTCCATTACAGCAGCGCCGGCAGCAATCTTACAATTCGTAAGTGCGTCTGGTCTTAATTGGGAATGGGTAAAAACAGCTCAAGAGTTGGTATCTACTTCAACCCCAACAGGTGTTGCTTTGTATGCTCTGTTGATTATTCTCTTTACATTCTTCTATACATTTGTACAGATCAATCCAGAGAAAGCAGCAGAAAATTTACAAAAGAGTGGAGCTTATATCCATGGTGTCCGTCCTGGTAAAGGGACAGAAGAATATATGTCAAAACTTCTTCGACGTCTCGCAACAGTCGGATCAATCTTCCTAGGTGTGATTTCTATCCTACCTATCGTAGCTAAAGATTTATTTGGCCTTTCAGAAGTTGTTGCTTTTGGGGGAACAAGTTTGCTCATCATTATCTCTACAGGTATTGAAGGAATTAAACAACTGGAAGGTTATCTATTGAAACGTAAATATGTTGGTTTCTTAGATACAACAGAATAATTGTAATAGAAAATAAAATTCACTATTGCTCAGAGAGTGGAGTGTAAAAATCAAAGACCTAGTCAGATTTTTATCTCCTCTCTTCTATTTTGTTTTTAAATAGGAGTTGAAATGAATTTTTGCTTCTATTTAAAAATAAAAAAGGAGTTTGAATCATGAATCTTTTGATTATGGGTTTACCTGGTGCAGGTAAGGGAACACAAGCAGCAAAAATTGTTGAACAATTCCATGTTGCTCACATCTCAACAGGTGACATGTTCCGTGCAGCAATGGCTAACCAAACTGAAATGGGTGTGTTAGCGAAGTCATATATTGACAAAGGCGAATTGGTTCCAGATGAAGTTACAAACGGAATCGTTAAAGAACGTCTTTCTCAAGATGATATTAAAGAAACTGGCTTCTTGTTGGATGGGTATCCACGTACTATTGAACAAGCACATGCTTTAGATAAAACATTGGCTGAACTTGGTATTGAGCTAGAAGGTGTCATCAACATCGAAGTAAATCCAGATAGTCTTTTAGAGCGTTTGAGTGGACGTATCATTCATCGTCAAACTGGAGAGACTTTCCATAAAGTATTCAATCCACCAGTTGATTACAAAGAGGAAGATTACTACCAACGTGAAGATGATAAACCTGAGACAGTAAAACGTCGTTTGGATGTTAATATTGCTCAAGGTGAACCAATCATTGCTCACTATCGTGCTAAAGGTCTAGTACATGATATCGAAGGCAACCAAGATATCAATGATGTCTTTAAAGATATCGAAAAGGTATTGACAAATTTGAAATAAAAGCGTTTTTCAGGCTTGCAAAATGTCTTGACAAATGTTATACTGAGTTAGTCTGACTTATAATTGTTGTCTCTGTGTCTAGAGGCATCAAATCGAAATTTAGGGAGGTACTTTTGCGTGGCAAAAGACGATGTGATTGAAGTTGAAGGCAAAGTAGTCGATACAATGCCGAATGCAATGTTTACGGTTGAACTTGAAAATGGACATCAGATTTTAGCAACAGTTTCTGGTAAAATTCGTAAAAACTATATTCGTATTTTAGCGGGAGATCGTGTTACTGTTGAAATGAGTCCATATGACTTGACACGTGGACGTATCACTTACCGCTTTAAATAATCGAAAAACTTGGAGGGATAAGAAATGAAAGTAAGACCATCGGTCAAACCAATTTGCGAATACTGTAAAGTAATTCGTCGTAATGGCCGTGTTATGGTAATTTGCCCAGCAAATCCAAAACACAAACAACGTCAAGGATAAGATAGAAAGGAGAAAACATGGCTCGTATTGCTGGAGTTGACATTCCAAATGACAAACGTGTAGTTATCTCATTGACTTATGTCTATGGTATCGGACTTGCAACATCTAAGAAAATCTTAGCAGCTGCTGGAATTTCAGAAGATATTCGCGTTCGCGACCTTACATCAGATCAAGAAGATGCTATCCGTCGTGAAGTTGATGCAATTAAAGTTGAAGGTGACCTTCGTCGTGAAGTAAACTTGAACATCAAACGTTTGATGGAAATCGGTTCATACCGTGGTATCCGTCACCGTCGTGGACTTCCTGTCCGTGGACAAAACACTAAAAACAATGCTCGCACTCGTAAAGGTAAAGCTGTTGCGATTGCTGGTAAGAAAAAATAATATAGGAGGTAAAAGTCTTGGCTAAACCAACACGTAAACGTCGTGTGAAAAAGAATATCGAATCTGGTATTGCTCATATTCACGCTACATTTAATAACACTATTGTTATGATTACTGATGTGCATGGTAATGCAATCGCTTGGTCATCAGCTGGTGCTCTTGGTTTCAAAGGTTCTCGTAAATCTACACCATTTGCTGCTCAAATGGCTTCAGAAGCTGCTGCTAAATCTGCACAAGAACACGGTCTTAAATCAGTTGAAGTTACTGTAAAAGGTCCAGGTTCTGGTCGTGAGTCAGCTATTCGTGCTCTTGCTGCCGCTGGTCTTGAAGTAACAGCAATTCGTGATGTGACTCCAGTGCCACACAATGGTGCTCGTCCTCCAAAACGTCGCCGTGTATAATCATTACCTTTACACTGCTTTTCGTTTAAGAGGGAGTAACTAAATGATCGAGTTTGAAAAACCAAATATAACAAAAATTGATGAAAATAAAGATTATGGCAAGTTTGTAATCGAACCACTAGAACGTGGATACGGTACAACACTTGGTAACTCTCTTCGTCGTGTACTTCTTGCTTCTCTTCCAGGAGCAGCTGTTACATCTATCGATATCGATGGAGTATTACATGAGTTTGATACAATTCCAGGTGTTCGCGAAGACGTGATGCAAATCATTCTGAACATTAAAGGGATTGCAGTTAAATCATATGTAAAAGACGAAAAGACTATTGAACTTGATGTTGAAGGACCTGCTGAAGTTACAGCTGGAGACATTTTGACTGATAGTGATATCGAAATCGTAAATCCAGATCATTATCTTTTCACAATCGGAGAAGGTGCTTCATTTAAAGCGACTATGACTGTAAACAGTGGTCGTGGATATGTACCTGCAGATGAAAACAAGAAAGATAATGCACCAGTTGGAACACTTGCTGTAGATTCTATTTATACACCAGTTACAAAAGTTAACTATCAAGTTGAACCTGCTCGTGTAGGAAGCAATGACGGTTTCGACAAATTAACCCTTGAAATCTTGACAAATGGAACAATTATTCCAGAAGATGCTTTAGGGCTTTCAGCACGCATTTTGACAGAACATCTTGATTTGTTTACAAATCTTACAGAGATTGCTAAATCTGCAGAAGTGATGAAAGAAGCTGATACTGAATCGGACGACCGTATTTTGGAACGTACGATTGAGGAACTTGACTTGTCTGTACGCTCATATAACTGTTTAAAACGTGCTGGTATCAATACTGTGCATGATTTGACAGAAAAATCAGAAGCAGAGATGATGAAAGTAAGAAATCTTGGACGCAAGAGTTTGGAAGAAGTGAAACTCAAACTCATTGATTTGGGTCTTGGATTAAAAGATAAATAAAGGAGGAATACATGGCTTACCGTAAACTAGGACGCACTAGCTCACAACGTAAAGCAATGCTTCGCGATTTGACAACTGACCTTTTGATCAACGAATCAATCGTGACAACTGAAGCTCGTGCTAAAGAAATCCGTAAAACTGTTGAAAAAATGATTACTCTAGGTAAACGTGGTGATTTGCATGCACGTCGTCAAGCTGCTGCTTTCGTACGTAATGAAATCGCATCTGAAAACTATGATGAAGCAACTGATAAGTACACTTCTACTACAGCACTTCAAAAATTGTTCTCAGAAATCGCACCTCGTTACGCAGACCGTAACGGTGGATACACTCGTATCCTTAAAACTGAACCACGTCGTGGTGATGCAGCGCCAATGGCGATCATTGAATTAGTATAAAATCATCAATTTTGTTGAGTGTTATGATGATGGAGCCCTGTGCTCTTAGTCTAGCTCTGGTCTACCGCTAGGACTTTTGTCCTAGCGGGAACACTCATCATAAGATGGTCGGTAGACGCTTGTTTACGAAATTGTTTTTCTTTTAAGAACAATTTCGTAAGCAGGCGTTTTTTAGTTTTTTTGTTGTAAATGTGCTATACTGAGAAAAAAGAAAATCACAAAATTAGATTTTCTATCGTTTAAAAATGGAGGGTCGATATGAAAGCTATCATAACTGTAGTTGGAAAAGATAAAGGTGGGATTGTTGCAGGTGTTGCGACTAAGATTGCTGAATTAGGATTAAATATTGATGATATTTCACAAACTGTCTTGGACGAGTTCTTCACAATGATGGCTGTGGTATCTAGTGAAGAAAAACAAGATTTTACTCATTTGAGAAATGAGTTTGAGGCTTTTGGTCAGACTTTGAATGTCAAAATCAATATTCAGAGTGCTGCGATTTTTGATGCTATGTATAATATCTAGGAGGCGTGTATGGATATTAGACAAGTCACTGAAACAATCTCAATGATTGAAGAGCAGAATTTTGATATCAGAACAATTACCATGGGAATTTCACTTCTAGATTGTATAGATCCAGATATTAATAAGGCTGCAGATAAAATTTATGATAAGATAACTAGCAAGGCCGCAAATTTAGTTGCTGTCGGGGATGAAATTGCAGCTGAACTTGGGATTCCAATCGTTAACAAACGCGTATCGGTAACGCCTATTTCTTTGATTGGAGCAGCAACAGATGCGACAGATTATGTAGTGTTAGCAAAAGCTTTGGATAGAGCTGCTAAAAAAATAGGTGTTGATTTTATTGGGGGATTTTCTGCCTTGGTACAAAAAGGTTACCAAAAAGGTGATGAAATTCTCATAAATTCTATCCCTCGTGCTTTGGCTGAAACGGATAAGGTCTGCTCCTCTGTCAATATCGGTTCAACCAAGTCAGGAATTAACATGACTGCTGTAGCTGATATGGGACGAATTATCAAGGAAACAGCTGAACTTTCAGAAATGGGAGCTGCGAAGCTAGTAGTTTTTGCCAATGCAGTCGAAGATAATCCTTTTATGGCGGGTGCCTTCCATGGTGTTGGTGAAGCAGATGTTATCATCAATGTAGGTGTTTCTGGTCCGGGTGTTGTTAAACGTGCCTTGGAAAAGGTTCGTGGGGAAAGTTTTGATGTAGTTGCTGAAACTGTTAAAAAGACAGCTTTCAAGATTACCCGTATCGGTCAACTAGTTGGACAAATGGCTAGCGAGCGTCTTGGAGTTGACTTCGGAATTGTAGATTTGAGCTTGGCGCCAACTCCAGCAGTAGGTGATTCTGTAGCTCGAGTTCTCGAGGAAATGGGGCTGGAAACTGTTGGGACTCATGGGACGACTGCAGCCTTAGCTCTGTTGAATGATCAGGTTAAAAAGGGTGGAGTTATGGCTTGTAACCAAGTTGGTGGCTTATCCGGTGCCTTTATCCCAGTATCTGAGGACGAGGGTATGATTGCTGCTGTGCAAAATGGTTCTCTTAATCTTGAAAAATTAGAAGCCATGACAGCTATTTGTTCGGTTGGTTTAGATATGATTGCTATCCCTGAGGATACTCCTGCTGAAACCATTGCGGCTATGATTGCCGATGAAGCTGCTATCGGGGTTATCAATATGAAAACAACTGCAGTTCGCATTATTCCTAAAGGTAAAGAAGGGGATATGATCGAGTTTGGTGGTCTTTTAGGAACTGCTCCAGTTATGAAAGTAAACAAAGCATCATCTGTTGATTTTATTTCTCGTGGGGGTCAGATTCCTGCTCCAATCCATAGCTTTAAAAATTAGAGAAAAAAGTGAAGCTTTAAGTTCAATTTAAGGAAAACGGTATATACTACAATCATTAAATAAAGACCTCCTAACTTTATTTAATAGAATCCTAAACTTTTTCATAATAATCTCCGACAAAAGTCACTCCAAGGAGTGACTTTTGTTTTTTTACTCAGGAAAAAGTAGTAAATTCTCATTGATTCTGGTCATTCATTTTTTAAATGGCCATTTTTTGTGGCACAAATAGCCCGAAACCTTGCTATGATTGGCTTTTTGAAATTTTATGGTATAATAGTAGTAGTTTTATTAGATGGAGTATGATTTTTGAGAAAAAGCTTTCGTGTAAAAAAAGAGAAAGATTTCGATGCCATATTTAAAGAGGGAGAAAGTGTAGCTAATCGAAAATTTGTTATTTATCGATTAGAAAACCAGCAACAACATTTTCGAGTAGGTTTATCAGTTAGTAAGAAGTTAGGAAATGCTGTAACAAGAAATCAAATCAAGCGAAGAATTCGACATGTTTTGATTGAAAACAGTCATCAGATAGTTGATAATGTAGACTTTGTTGTCATTGCTCGAAAAGGTGTTGAAACTCTAGAATATGCAGAAATCGAAAAAAACCTACTTCATGTTTTGAGATTAGCAAAGATATACCAGGAAGGAAATAGGAGTGAAGAAGAAATTACAGTTGACTAGTGTGCTAGGTTTGTCCTTGTTGGTAATGACTGCTTGTGCAACTAGTGAAGTCTCTGCTGACTCGGCAGATTTTTGGAGTAAACTTGTTTATTTTTTTGCTGAAACCATTCGTTTTTTGTCCTTTAATGTAAGTATTGGTTTAGGGATCATTATTTTCACAGTCTTGATTCGAACAATCTTATTACCGGTCTTTCAAACGCAAATGGTGGCATCCAGAAAAATGCAAGAGGCGCAGCCTCGTATAAAAGAATTGCGCGAACGTTATCCAGGTCGCGATATGGAAAGTCGCACTAAACTAGATCAGGAAACACGTAAATTATTTAAAGAATTAGGCATTAAGCAATCTGCATCGTTTTGGCCACTTTTGATTCAAATGCCAATTCTATTGGCTCTTTTCCAAGCCTTATCGTACGTTGATTTTTTGAAGACTGGCCATTTTTTGTGGTTCAATCTAGGTGGAGTTGACACGACCTTGGTATTGCCAATTTTAGCTGCCCTGTTCACTTTCTTCAGTAGTTGGCTTTCAAACAAAGCCTTGCCTGAAAAAAATGGTGCAATGACAGCTATGATGTATGGAATGCCTGTCATCATCTTCTTTTTTGCAATGTCTGCACCAAGCGGTGTTGCTCTTTATTGGACGGTTTCAAACGCTTATCAAGTATTGCAAACTTACCTTTTGAACAACCCCTTCAAAATCATTGAAGAGCGTGAAGCGGATGTGAAGGCTAAGAAGGATTTAGAAGCTAAGAAAAGAAAAGCTCTGAAGAAAGCACAGAAAAAGAAAAAGTAAGGAGAAATCTGATAATGGTATTATTTACAGGTTCAACTGTTGAAGAAGCAATCCAAAAAGGATTGAATGAATTAAATATTCCGAGAATGAAAGCTCATATCAAGGTTGTTTCGAAAGAGAAAAAAGGATTTTTTGGGCTTTTCGGAAAGAAACCAGCTCAAGTTGATATCGAAGCAATTAGTGAGACTACTGTTGTAAAAGCAAATCAGCAGGCTATCAAAGGCGTTCCAAAAGAAATTAATGATCAAAATGACCCAGTTAAAACAGTCAGTGAAGCGACAGTTGATTTAGGGCATGTAGTTGCAGCTATCAAGAAAATTGAAGAAGAAGGTCAAGAAATTTCTGAAGAAGTCAAGGCTGAAATTCTTAAAAACGATAAAGAAGCAAGTACGATTTTAGAGGAAACAGGGCATATTGCTGTTTTAAAAGAATTGGAACCTGAAGAAACTCAAGATAATGATGACGAAGAGCAAAGTAGTGATTTAGAAAACCTTGGTTTGAAAGTCGAACCAACTTATGACACTGAAAAGGTTGTTGAAGAAGTGACGGACTATGTTCAAGCAATCATCGATGATATGGATGTTGAGGGAACTATTTCTAGTACCTCTAACCGTCGCTCTATCAATATGCAAATTGATACAAATGAGCCAGGTCGTATTATTGGTTATCATGGTAAAGTTTTGAAATCTCTTCAACTTTTGGCACAAAATTACCTTTATAACCGTTATTCAAAAACTTTCTACATCACTATTAACGTGAATGACTATGTGGAACATCGTGCAGAAGTGTTGCAGAGCTATGCGCAAAAATTGGCTACACGTGTCTTGGAAGAAGGTCGTAGTCAGATGACAGATCCAATGTCAAGTAGCGAGCGTAAAATTATTCATCGCATCATCTCACGAATGGAAGGTGTAACGAGTTACTCGGAAGGTGACGAACCAAACCGTTACGTTGTAGTTGATACAGAATAAGATAAATGAAAAATCAGGTTTTCCTGATTTTTTTCTAACTAAAGAAGGAATCAAATGAAAGAAATCAAAGATTATCTTGCTTATCAAGGAGAACAGTACCGGAACCCTGACAAAGCAGGAGTTGAAAGAGATAAAATGTTATCCATGCGTAGCAAAGGGCAGGGAGCACGAAAGTCATTTACTCACCTAGCTGAATGTTTTCAAGCTAGGCATTCCGATTGGAAATTACACCCAACCAGTCAATGGATGAATTAAGCTCAACGTCTTCGCCCTCATTTTTGGGCTTATTTACAGGCAGAAGGATCAGTTGCGGACCCCATGATGGCTCTTCGTTTGTATGGAAGTCAGAATAATTGGGGAATCTCTTTAGAAGTTAGCTTTATAGAGAGAAAGAAGGATGAAGCTACCTTATCAAAACAGGCTAAAGTTTTGGATGTGCCAGTGGTTGAGGGAATCTATTATTGGGTTCAGAAAAACGATGAGAGTTATAGAGTACAAGCCACAGAGAAGAATAGGCAACTTTTGAATCAAGAATTATCCAGTCAGGAGATTCGTAAGGTTTTAGTAAAAGCGGATGTTCTAGTAATTGATAAAGAAACTCTGGATACAGTTTTAGATGAACTGGACCAAACTTTTGAAAAATTATTGCCTTTTTATCAAGCGACTAGAAATTAGTTTAATCGGCTGAGTCATTTTATAGTAAATTGTTTTATTGCTATTCTAGGTATTTTTTCATATAATAGTAAAATAGGATGAGTGGTATACTTATCACCTCAAAGAGAAAGGAATTTCTATGTCAAATCTATCTGTTAATGCGATTCGTTTTCTAGGTATTGACGCTATCAATAAAGCAAACTCAGGTCACCCAGGGGTGGTTATGGGAGCTGCACCGATGGCATACAGCCTATTCACTAAAGAACTTCGTATCAATCCAGCTCAACCAAACTGGATTAACCGCGACCGTTTTATTCTTTCAGCTGGTCACGGGTCAATGCTCCTCTACGCCCTTCTTCATCTCTCTGGATTTGAAGATGTGAGCATGGATGAAGTGAAGAGCTTCCGTCAATGGGGTTCTAAAACACCAGGTCACCCAGAATTTGGTCATACAGCAGGAGTTGATGCAACAACAGGTCCTCTAGGACAAGGGATTGCGACTGCGACAGGTTTTGCACAAGCAGAACGTTTCCTTGCAGCTAAGTACAACCGCGAAGGTTATAACATCTTTGACCACTACACATATGTTATTTGTGGAGATGGTGACTTGATGGAAGGTGTCTCAAGTGAAGCTGCATCTTATGCAGGTTTGCAAAAACTTGACAAGTTGGTTGTTCTTTATGACTCAAATGATATCAACTTGGATGGTGAGACAAAAGATTCCTTCACAGAAAGTGTTCGTGACCGTTACAATGCCTACGGTTGGCATACAGCATTGGTAGAAGATGGGACAGACTTAGAAGCTATTCATGCTGCTATTGAAGAAGCTAAGGCTTCAGGAAAACCATCTTTAATCGAAGTGAAAACAGTTATTGGTTATGGTTCTCCAAACAAACAAGGAACTAATGCCGTACACGGTGCTCCTCTTGGTGCAGACGAAACTGCTGCAACTCGTCAAGCCCTTGGTTGGGACTACGAACCATTTGAAATCCCAGCAGAAGTTTATGCTGATTTCAAAGAAAATGTTGCAGATCGAGGTGCATCAGCATATGAAGCATGGACAAAACTAGTTGCAGACTATAAAGAAGCTTACCCAGAATTGGCTGAAGAAGTGGACGCCATCATCGAAGGACGCGATCCAGTTGAATTGACTCCAGAAGACTTCCCAGCTATAGAAAATGGCTTCTCTCAAGCAACTCGTAACTCAAGTCAGGATGCTTTAAATGTAGTCGCTGCTAAATTGCCAACCTTCCTTGGTGGATCAGCTGACCTTGCTCATTCAAATATGACTTACATCAAAACTGACGGACTTCAGGACGATGCAAATCGCTTGAACCGTAATATCCAATTTGGTGTTCGTGAATTTGCAATGGGTACAGTTTTGAACGGAATGGCTCTTCACGGTGGACTTCGAGTTTACGGTGGAACTTTCTTCGTATTCTCAGACTACCTTAAAGCAGCAGTTCGTTTGTCAGCTCTACAAGGTCTTCCTGTAACCTATGTCTTTACTCACGATTCAATCGCAGTTGGTGAAGATGGGCCAACTCACGAACCGATTGAGCACTTGGCAGGACTTCGTGCGATTCCAAATCTTAATGTTTTCCGTCCAGCAGATGCGCGTGAAACTCAAGCAGCTTGGTATCTCGCAGTGAAGAGTGAGAAAACACCAACTGCCCTTGTCTTGACTCGCCAAAACTTGACTGTTGAGGGAGGAACAGACTTTGATAAGGTTGCAAAAGGTGCTTACGTTGTCTATGAAAATGCAGCAGATTTTGACACGATTTTGATTGCAACAGGTTCAGAAGTGAATCTAGCTGTTGCAGCTGCTAAAGAATTGGCAAGCCAAGGTGGAAAAGTTCGCGTAGTCAGCATGCCATCTACAGATGTATTTGATGCACAAGATGCAGCTTACAAAGAAGAAATCTTACCAAATGCAGTTCGTCGCCGTGTAGCAGTCGAAATGGGAGCAACTCAAAACTGGTATAAATACGTCGGTCTTGATGGAGCGGTTCTCGGTATTGATACCTTTGGTGCGTCTGCTCCAGCTTCAAAAGTTTTAGCAGAATATGGATTTACAGTTGAAAACTTAGTTGAAATTGTAAACAACTTGAAGTAAGAAAAATCAGAGCTTTGCTCTGGTTTTTTATTGTCCCAAAACCAGGGTATAATCTTGTAAAAACAAGTGAAATTTGATATAGTAGTTTTATCTGAATTACAAAGGAGTAAAAAATAATGGGTGGGAATTTAACATTCTTGATTATGCTTGTTTTGATGTTCGGCTTGATGTTCTTCATGCAACGTTCTCAAAAGAAACAAGCTGAAAAACGCATGGAGAGTCTCAATAAACTTCAAAAAGGTTATGAAGTCATTACTATCGGTGGTTTATACGGTACAGTAGATGAAGTTGATACCGAAAACAGAACGATCGTACTTGATGTAGACGGAGTTTACTTGACTTTTGAACTCGGAGCAATCAAATCAGTCTTGCCATTGAAAGAAGCTGTTACATCAGAAGGTACAGTCATCGACGGTGAAAGTGCGATTGAAGAATAAAACGGGGTTGATCTTATACCCCTTTTTCTATGAAGATGAGGGACAATGATGAAAAAAGTTGTTTTTGTTTGCCTTGGTAATATTTGCCGGAGTCCTATGGCAGAATTTGTGATGAAATCTTTAACCGATGAATATGAGATTGAGAGTAGAGCAACTTCTTCTTGGGAACACGGCAACCCAATTCACAAAGGAACTCAGAAAATCTTTAAAACTCACGGTATTCCTTATGATTCATCAAAAACATCACAACAAATCTCTAAGGATGATTTTGAATATTTTGATTATATCATTGGTATGGACGAATCGAATCTCCTTGACTTGACTCGAATGTGTCCTCAAAAACAACAGCACAAGATAGAAGCGTTCGCTTCTGAAAGTGTTCCAGATCCATGGTATACAGGTGATTTCAATGAAACTTATGATCGAGTTTTAGCTGGTTGCCAAGCATGGCTATCACGTTTAGAAAATGAGGCAAAAAATGGATAATTTAAAGAAACTCTATGATAAATACAGTGTCTATATAACGCGTCCTCGTTTAGAAATTGCGACGGTAGTAATCATAGTTCTTTGTGCAATTTTTGTATTTGTAGGGAATATGCCCAAGCAAGGAGTCCTAAAGCTAGATGGTGACTCAATTGTATACGATGGGAGCATCGTCCGTGGAAAGATGAATGGTCAAGGCACAATGACCTTCTCAAATGGCGACACTTATACTGGTGAATTTAAAAATGGAGCATTTAACGGTAAAGGTACCTACCAAGCAAAGGATGGCTGGGTTTATGAAGGTGATTTTGTTAACGGCCAAGCTGAAGGAAAAGGAAAACTGACTACAGAGCAAGAAGTTGTCTATGAAGGTGACTTTAAACAAGGGCTCTTCCAACAAGCACAATAACCTCCTGATAAGGAGGTCTTTTATTAGGGTAAAAAGAAAGCGCTTCCTTGATTTTTGTGTTAAAAATACCATAAAAAAGTTTGTGAAATAAAATAATTTCAATAATATTTTCACAAAGTTTGATAAAAGAGTGCATAAAAACAATAGTTTGATAAAAAATTCACAATAAAATGAAAATTCTTTGTGAAATATCTATGAAACTGTTTACAAAGTATAAAAAAAGAGTTATAATAAACTTGTGAAAAATTTAACAAAGGACTCTAGCCCTTGAAGTTTATGGAGGAAAATATGGCTGATAAAAAAACTGTAACACCTGAACAAAGACAACTTGCTGCAGAGAAGCACGTAGATGGTTTGGTACAAAAAGGTTTAGTTGCACTTGAAGAAATGCGTAAGTTGAACCAAGAACAAGTTGATTACATCGTAGCGAAAGCATCTGTTGCAGCACTTGATGCACACGGAATTCTTGCTCAACATGCAATCGAAGAAACAGAACGTGGTGTATTTGAAGATAAAGCTACAAAGAACTTGTTTGCCTGTGAACACGTTGTAAACAACATGCGCGGTGTTAAAACTGTTGGAGTTATCGAAGATGATCCAATTACTGGCTTGACTAAAATTGCAGAACCAGTTGGGGTTATCTGTGGAGTTACACCTACAACAAACCCAACTTCTACAGCAATCTTTAAAGCATTGATCTCATTAAAGACACGTAATCCTATCGTCTTTGCTTTCCACCCATCTGCTCAAGAATCTTCTGCACACGCTGCTCAAATTGTTCGTGATGCTGCGATTGCTGCTGGAGCTCCTGAAAACTGTGTACAATGGATTACAGAACCATCTATGGAAGCAACAGCTGCTCTTATGAATCATGATGGTATTGCAACTATTCTTGCTACTGGTGGTAATGCCATGGTTAAGGCTGCTTACTCATGTGGTAAACCAGCTCTTGGAGTAGGTGCTGGAAACGTTCCTGCCTATATCGAAAAATCAGCTGATCTTCGTCAAGCAGCTCATGACATCGTTATGTCTAAATCATTTGACAATGGTATGGTTTGTGCGTCTGAGCAAGCAGTTATCATTGATAAAGAAGTTTATGATGAATTTGTTGCAGAATTCAAATCTTACCACACTTACTTTGTTAACAAAAAAGAAAAAGCCCTCTTGGAACAATTCTGCTTTGGCGCTAAAGCAAACAGCAAGAACTGTGCTGGAGCAAAATTGAATGCTGACATCGTTGGTAAACCAGCAACATGGATTGCAGAACAAGCAGGTTTCAAAGTGCCAGCAGAAACTAATATCCTTGCTGCAGAATGTGCAGAAGTTGGAGAAAATGAGCCTTTGACTCGTGAAAAACTTTCACCAGTCATTGCAGTATTGAAAGCTGAAGATACTGAAGATGGACTTAAAAAAGCTCGTCAAATGGTTGAGTTCAATGGACTTGGTCACTCAGCAGCTATCCATACAAAAGACGAAGAGCTAGCTAAACGCTTTGGTACAGAAATCAAAGCAATGCGTATTATCTGGAACTCTCCATCTACTTTTGGTGGTATCGGTGACGTATACAATGCCTTCATTCCATCATTAACACTTGGATGTGGTTCATACGGACGCAACTCAGTTGGTGATAACGTGAGCGCTATTAACCTTCTAAACATCAAGAAAGTAGGGAAACGTAGAAATAATATGCAATGGTTTAAAGTTCCTTCAAAAATTTACTTCGAACGCAATTCTATCCAATACCTTCAAACATGTGAAGATATTGAACGCGTTATGATTGTTACAGACAAATCTATCGAAAAACTCGGTTTCGTTCAACGTATTATCGACCAATTGAACAAACGTAGCAACCGTGTAACTGTCCAAGTCTTCTCAGATGTTGAACCAGATCCAGATATCACAACTGTAGAACGTGGTACTGAAGTGATGAGAGCATTTGAACCAGACACAATCATCGCTCTTGGTGGTGGTTCACCGATGGATGCTGCTAAAGTAATGTGGCTCTTCTACGAACAACCACAAATCGACTTCCGTGACTTGGTTCAAAAATTCATGGATATCCGTAAACGTGCCTTCCGCTTCCCATCACTTGGTAAGAAAGCGAAGTACATCGGTATCCCAACAACTTCAGGTACAGGTTCAGAAGTAACACCATTTGCCGTTATCTCTGATAAGAAAAACAACCGTAAATATCCATTGGCTGACTACTCATTGACACCAACTATTGCGATTGTTGACCCTGCTTTGGTTGAATCAGTTCCTGACTTCATCGCTGCTGATACAGGTATGGACGTGTTGACTCATGCTACTGAAGCTTACACCTCAAACTTCGCTAACGATTATACAGATGGTATCGCGCTTCAAACAATCAAGCTCGTCTTCGAATGGTTAGAAAAATCAGTTAAGACAGCTGATCCAGAAGCTCGCGAAAAAATGCACAATGCATCTACAATGGCTGGTATGGCCTTCGCCAATGCCTTCCTTGGTATGAGCCACTCAATGGCCCATAAGATTGGTGCGGTTCACCATACTGTTCACGGACGTACAAATGCAATCTTGCTTCCATACGTTATCCGTTACAACGGTACTCGCCCTTCTAAGACGACTACATGGCCTAAGTACAACTACTGGAAAGCTGATGAAAAATTCCAAGATATTGCTAGAATGCTTGGCTTGCCTCACTCAACTCCAGAAGAAGCAGTTGAAGCTTATGCCAAAGCGGTTTACGATCTTGGTGTTGCAGTAGGTATCAAGATGAACTTCAAGGATCAAGGAATTGATGAAAAAGCTTGGAAAGATAGCTTGCATGAAATTGCTTTGCTTGCTTATGAAGATCAATGTTCACCTGCGAACCCACGCTTGCCAATGGTAGCTGACATGGAAGAAATCATGGCAGATGCTTACTATGGTTACGCAGAACGTCCAGGACGTCGTAAATAATAGATTATCAGCCTAGAGACAGGAGTAATCCTGTCTCTTTTATTTGTAAAATAAATTAAAAGATGTTACAATAAGTTTATTTTTTTATTTGATTATCAAAGTTTTTTTGTATCGAGCCGAGGGAGAAATGTAAGAGATGAATGATCTAGGGGAAAAGGTAAGACTTCTTAGAGAGGGGAAAGGACTTAGTCGTCCAGTTTTTTGCGGGGATGAGTCTGAATTATCAGTCCGTCAGTTGGTCCGCATCGAAAAAGGAGAATTTCGTCCTACGATAAAAACACTAGAATACATTGCGGATAGGCTAGGCATTCCATCTTATGTCTTGATGCCAGACTATAAGGAATTACCCAAGCGTTACCAAGAATTAAAATACTTTCTTCTTCATCATCCTGACTATGGAGACAAAGAGTTACAGGAACAGAAGGAAGAATATTTTGATGAGATTTTTGAATGTTTTTATGATGATTTGCCATGTGATGAGAAAGTACTAGTGGATTGTCTTCAAGCTATAGATGAAGTGAGAGCGACTAGTAATTCCTTATACGGAAGCAGTGTGATTGAGGGCGGTCTTCAAGACTTACTATCCAGAGATGTATATAAAGTTGAGGACCTTTTGAAATTGAGACTGTATTTCAACTGTCAGTTAATGGATGGTTTAAATGTGGGTGAGATAAAAGAATCTGAGCATGAAACCATTCTTTGTTTTCATGACAAACTAAGTTCTCAGGTTGATAAGATAGAGTTCGATTGTTTGGACTTGCTTAGAGATTCCTTGTTAGCTTCTTTAGCTTGTATAGAAATTATGGGACTGTTTCATTATTTTAAGAGGGCAGTTGAAACGTTAAATAAAATAGGGCAAAAAACACGAGATTTTCAAAAACAACCGATTGTCTTGATGGTGGAGTGGAAATATTATATTCAGACGGATTATGATACAGCCAAACAAAAGTATGAAGAAGCAAAAATGATGGCAAGGATGTTTGGTAATGAACAGTTACTAATTAGTTTAGATAATGAATGGGACGAGGACCTAGAAAGATATCGTTAAATGGTTTATAGGAGTGACATTTCTGTCATTGGGGAAATGTCATTTTTTTGTTACAATGAATTCGTAAAAAAGAAGGATTTTTTTCGAATCTGATTCTGTTAGATTAATTTATATTGGTATTGTTTATTTTAGTTTGTATCGGTACACTACACGATAACACAAGTGATTAAAGGAGATTATAATGTCCATTTTATCCATGAAAAATATTTCAAAATTTTACGCTTTGGACGGCAAACATAAAGAGCAAGCTCTAAGAAATATTAACCTGCAGATTGCTGAAGGGAAAATTACAGCGATTTATGGTCCGTCAGGCTGCGGCAAAACCAGTCTATTAAATATTATCAGTGGTTTAGATAGGGAGTACGAGGGAGTTTTAGACTTTAAAGGAGAACTTCTCAGGGATTTATCAGAGATTGAACTAACTCAATTTCGCAAAGATAATATTGGATTTGTCTTTCAAAACTTCAATCTCATTCCTCACCAGTCTGTTTTGGACAATGTTAAGTTGCCTCTCTATGTCAAAGATTTATCCGATAAAGAAATGACAAGAATAGCTCAAGAGCAACTAGTCAGTTTAGGAATGGAACCTTTTATGGCTAAAAATGTCAAGCAACTTTCTGGAGGTCAAAAGCAACGTGTAGCGATTGCGCGTGCTCTGGTCAATCAACCGGATATGATTGTAGCTGATGAACCAACAGGATCGCTGGATTCTCAATCTCAAGAAATAGTATTAGAAGTATTTAAAAGTTTGGCCAAATCTGGGAAAACAGTACTGATTGTGACTCATAACCCAGAAGTAGCTGAATATGCAGATGTAATTATCAAAATGAAGGATGGTGAAGTCGTTGAAGAAGTCAAAAAATAAAGGATTATCCTTTAAAAATAAATTCAAACTTTCTTTGAGTAACTTTATGGAAAGAAAGTGGCGAAACTTGTTGATTGCAGTAGCAACCTCGATTGGTTTTGTAGGCGTGTTGATTTCTTTTGGTCTAGGGAATGCCTTGATTTCGATGATTGATGAAAATACCAACGGAGGTAAGCTCCCTTCCCAAGTTCAGATTGCACTGAATTCAAGCGTTGCTGGAAGAGGTTTTCTAAACCAAGAAGATAAGAACTATATCACAGATACAATTGGGAAAGAAAATATTAAATATCTAGAGAGTCCCTTTGGTATGACCATGTCAAAGATGAGCATAGACGGACACGAAGTGGATTTTAGCCAAGCCCTGCCTTCTTATGCTCAGGTCGTGAGTTTGTATGAAGATACAAGTATTTCTGTTACTAGCAATGAAAAAGAAAAAGTGCTAGCAGGCTCTCTTTATACGGATGTTAACGAACAGGGATTAACGATTCCGATGAGTTTGCTCAAAAATTGGAATGAACAAACAGGGAACAATCTGACAGCTAGTGATGTTATTGGCAAAAAAGTATCGGCAACCATTGTAGAAAATGCTGCTGAAGGTAGCAAGACTTCTCAATTTCAAACTCATATTGTACGTGTGATCAATGATGAAGATGACATGGAGGACAGTAACAGTTTTATGGCTGCCAAGCAGATGGAAACGATTTTAAAAGAAGCTGAATTCACAAAGGCTGTATCTTATTTTATTTTAGAACTTAAAGACCCATCTCGTACAAAAACAGTAACAGAAGAATTGCAGAAAAATAAGAAGTATACAGTTCTTTCTCAACAGGCTGTTCTTGATATTGTGATTACCTTTATTCGTGTCATCCAGGGATTACTGATTGTGCTTTCTTCACAAGCGATTGTGGTGGCAGCAGTTATGATAGGCATCATCATTTATATCAATATCATGCAACGTTCTAAGGAAATTGGTGTCATGAAGGCAGTTGGCTATCAAAATAGAGATGTGAAAGGAATCTTTATCTACGAAGCTCTTTGGATTGTAGGGATCGCCTTACTAATAGCCTTTATCATTGCACAAGGGCTGGGAAGTCTAGCGAATATTATTGTCCACCATTTCTATCCGTCTATCTCTAAAGTTTTTGAATTAAATCTTCTCTCCGTTTCAGGAACTCTTGTTTTTGCTTTGTTTCTTGGCTATATTTCAGCCTACTTCCCAGCACGTAAGATTAGTAAAATGGATCCAGTGGAATCCTTACGCTATGAGTAGGGAAAGAAGTTTATCAAAAAGAAACAAAAGTGAAAATCAACGCCCGTACTTGCAATTAAACTCAAATAGTTATATAATAGGTTTGTTGAAAGGTGATTTGTAGTGATTCAAGTTACTCTTTTCACAATAAAATTTTCATGATTTTCATAAGGAGGAAATCACTAATGGTAGTTAAAGTTGGTATTAACGGTTTCGGACGTATCGGTCGTCTTGCTTTCCGTCGTATCCAAAACGTAGAAGGTGTTGAAGTTACTCGCATCAACGACCTTACAGATCCAGTTATGCTTGCACACTTGTTGAAATACGATACAACTCAAGGTCGTTTCGACGGAACTGTGGAAGTTAAAGAAGGCGGATTCGAAGTTAACGGTAAATTCGTTAAAGTTTCTGCTGAACGTGATCCAGAACAAATCGACTGGGCTAACGACGGTGTAGAAATCGTTCTTGAAGCAACTGGTTTCTTTGCTAAGAAAGAAGCTGCTGAAAAACACTTGCACCCAGGTGGAGCTAAGAAAGTTGTTATCACTGCTCCTGGTGGAAACGACGTTAAAACAGTTGTATTCAACACTAACCACGACGTTCTTGACGGTACTGAAACAGTTATCTCAGGTGCTTCATGTACTACAAACTGTTTGGCTCCTATGGCTAAAGCTCTTCAAGACAACTTTGGTGTTGTAGAAGGATTGATGACTACTATCCACGCTTACACTGGTGACCAAATGATCCTTGACGGACCACACCGTGGTGGTGACCTTCGTCGTGCTCGTGCTGGTGCAGCTAACATCGTTCCTAACTCAACTGGTGCTGCTAAAGCTATCGGTCTTGTAATCCCAGAATTGAACGGTAAACTTGACGGATCTGCACAACGCGTTCCAACTCCAACTGGATCAGTTACTGAATTGGTAGCTGTTCTTGAAAAGAATGTTACTGTTGATGAAGTGAACGCAGCTATGAAAGCAGCTTCAAACGAATCATACGGTTACACAGAAGATCCAATCGTATCTTCAGATATCGTAGGTATGTCTTACGGTTCATTGTTTGATGCAACTCAAACTAAAGTTCTTGATGTTGACGGTAAACAATTGGTTAAAGTTGTTTCATGGTACGACAATGAAATGTCATACACTGCACAACTTGTACGTACTCTTGAATACTTCGCTAAAATCGCTAAATAATTCTTGAGTCGATAAAAGCAAGACAAACTGGTCTTGCTTTTTTGCTTATAATAAAAATGGATGGTTTTATCATCCATTTTGTTTTAATTCTCTTTCAAATGTATCTGATAGCGCAGTAAAACTTAACTTGTTTAAAGTTAGAGGGTGGACGAAGGATAGTTTGAATGCGTGAAGCATCAGTCTGCTAACTTTTGAATGTGGGTTATAGAGAGGGTCTCCAAGAATTGGATGTCCGTGGTGAGCTAGATGAACTCGAATCTGATGAGTACGTCCTGTTTTCAATCTACACTGAACGAGACTGGTTTTGTTTTGAAATTGTTTCAAACGAGTTACTTGGGTTTCGGCGTATTGACCATTTTTTGGATCCACTACCCGTTTCCTACGGTCGTGTCGATTGCGACCGATTTTATCTCGGAAGACAAGTTCTTTAGCCTCGATTTTTCTGTCAACTAGAGCCCAATATTCTCGAGAAATTTCTTTTTTTTCTAATAGTCGATTTAGAATAGGTAATATAAACGGATTTTTAGCAAATAGTACGAGACCACTAGTTTCTTTATCTAGTCTATGGACAACATAGCAAGTTTGGCCAACATAGGCACTAACATGATTGAGAAGAGCAATCTCATCGGGCTGATTCCCATGTGTTTTCATGCCCTCGGGTTTATTGACGATAATTAAATGTTGGTCTTGATAGATTTCTTTTACAAGTTTGGGGTTTCCAAAAGCAATTTCTTTTGTAGGATAATCTTCCTCATCGAAAATTAGTTGACATTCATCTCCAGGTTTGATAGTTTGGTGCCAATGAACTTCTCTTTTGTTGATAAGGATATGTTTCTTAACTCTCAAGAAATGACGTATTTTTCTAGGGATTAACAGTTGCTCTTCCAGGAAAAGTTTAACTGTCATTTCAGGTAGAGACTCAGGGATAGTAAAGGTAAATTTCATACAGATATTGTAACAAAAATTAGTTTATTTGGACAGGGGAACTAGCTAAATTCTTGTCTTCCTATGGGGAAGATGATAAAATAAACGCATGAAATTAGATGCATTATTTGAAAAATTTCTTTCTTTATTTAAGAAGGAAGAATCTGAAATTGAAGAAACAGAGACTAACGAAGTTGAACATGAAGGTAACGAGTCTAGTAATTTACACCGTTCAAGAGCTGGGCGAAAGAAATCTGGGGCAGTTGGTCCTATTCGAAAATTCTGGCGCCGTTATCATCTGACAAAAATTTTTCTGATCATAGGACTAAGTGCAAGCCTTTTTGTTGGGGTCTATCTATTTGCCCTAGCAAAATCGACAAATGTGACAGATTTGCAGAATGCTTTAAAAACACGTACTCTGATTTTTGACAGAGAAGAAAAAGAAGCAGGTGCTCTATCAGGCCAAAAAGGGACCTATGTCGAACTTTCGGATATTAGTGAAGATTTGCAGAATGCTGTTATTGCGACAGAAGATAGAAGTTTCTATAAAAATAGTGGAATTAACTATGGACGCTTTTTCTTGGCAATCCTAACAGCAGGTCGTTCGGGTGGTGGTTCTACAATTACCCAACAGTTAGCGAAAAACGCTTATCTTTCGCAAGACCAAACTGTTCAAAGGAAGGCGAAAGAATTCTTCTTAGCTTTGGAATTGACCAAAAAATATAGCAAGAAGGAAATCCTAACCATGTACTTGAACAATGCCTATTTCGGTAATGGAGTTTGGGGTGTTGAGGATGCGAGTAAAAAATACTTTGGAGTTTCAGCCTCTCAATTGACACTTGATGAAGCTGCGACTTTAGCAGGAATGCTGAAAGGACCAGAATTATACAACCCTTTAAATTCGATTGAGGATTCTACAAATCGTAGGGACACCGTCTTGCAGAATATGGTAGCTGCTGGTTATATTGATAAAAATAAAGAAGCGGAAGCTGCAAGCGTTGATATGGCCTCTCGGCTTCAGGATACTTACGAGGGGAAAATTTCAGACTACCGTTATCCTTCTTACTTTGATGCAGTTGTTAATGAAGCGATTGAAAAGTATAATCTAACTGAAGAAGAAATCGTGAACAACGGCTATCGTATCTATACAGAGTTAGACCAGAATTATCAAGCTAATATGCAGGTCATCTATGAAAATACAGCTCTCTTTCCAACAGCAGAAGATGGAACGCATGCTGAGTCGGGTAGTGTTGCTTTAGAACCAAAAACGGGAGGAGTTCGTGGAGTTGTCGGACGTGTGGCTGGAGATGATAAAGCAGGTTTCCGAAATTTCAACTATGCAACCCAATCAAAAAGAAGTCCAGGTTCAACGATTAAACCATTAGTAGTCTATACACCGGCAGTCGAAGCAGGATGGGCTCTAAATAAAGAGTTGGATAATCATACTATGGAATATGGAGACTACAAGGTCGATAACTACGCTGGAATCAAAACGTCGCCAGAAGTTCCAATGTATCAAGCCTTAGCCGAGTCTTTAAACCTCCCTGCTGTAGCAACAGTTAAACAACTTGGCATCGACAAGGCTTTTGAATCAGGTGAAAGATTTGGACTTGATTTAACGAATGTGGATCGTGTGTTAGGTGTAGCTCTAGGTGGTGGCGTGGAAACTAACCCACTACAAATGGCCCAGGCTTATGCAGCATTTGCAAATGAAGGTTTAATGCCTGAAGCACATTTTATTACACGAATTGAAAATGCAAGTGGAGAAGTCATTGCTACTCACAAAAACACTCAAAAACGAGTGGTTGACAAATCGGTAGCTGATAAAATGACAAGTATGATGCTTGGAACCTTTACAAATGGTACAGGAATAAGTTCCTCACCTAATGGCTATGTTTTAGCTGGAAAAACTGGTACAACTGAAGCGGCATTTAACCCAGTATATACAAGTGACCAGTGGGTTATTGGCTATACACCTGATGTGGTAATCAGTCACTGGCTTGGTTTCCCGACTACGGACGAAAATCATTATCTATCAGGCTCGACTTCAAATGGCGCAGCTCATATTTTTAGAAGCATGGCTGAAACAATCCTTCCTTATACGCCGGGAAGTACTTTTACAGTTAAGAATGCTTATGAACTAAACGGTATAGCACCTAAAAATGCTCAAAATCATGTTACTGACAGTGGTGGAACGCAATCAAGTGATACTATAACCGATATTAGAGGACGAGCTCAGAATCTTATCGATGAAGCAGAACGAGCAATATCAGATGCTAAAATTAAAGAAAAAGCAAAAACAATTTGGGATACAATAGTAGATTTGTTCCAATAATTTTTAAATGACAAGAACTATTCTTGTCATTTTTTGTTTCCTGAAGTAACAGAAAAAATACCTGAAAGATATGGAATGGCATCCGAGGAATAAGCTTAGGCAAGATTACAGACAAAAGAAAAAATAACAGCTTTTATAAAACCTATCTCTGGTATACTGAATACAGAAAAGGAGGGTAAAGATGTTAGAAAAAAATTATGAAGAAGTCAAAGCTATCGTGCATAAGTGTCGAAAAGAATACTATTTACATCTATGGGAAAGAGAAGATTGGGATCAAGAAGGAATGATTTGCCTTCATGAACTATTAGAAAGTTACCCAGAATTTGAAGAGAAAAAAGATAAACAATTCTATATTTACTTTAAAACAAAATTTCGGAATCGAATTCTAGATGCAGTCCGAAAGCAAGAAAGCTATAAAAGAAAATTGGATCGTCAAACCTATGAGGAAGTGAGTGAAATTAGTCACAGATTACGTGAAGGAGGTCTGTGCTTAGATGATTCCTATGCTCTCCAAGAAATGCTTAAGAAATACGAATCTGGATTAGGAAAGGAGAAGCGAGAACATTTCGAGCGATTATTAGCAGATGAACGATTCAAAGGTAGAAAAGCAATGCTCAAAGAATTACAACTGGTTTTAAAAGATTTCGCTCCAAAATAATAAAAATCAGAAAAACCAGTTGACAAGCGTCAAAAAGTAGGTATAATAGAAAGAGTTGACAAGCTCAGGGTCCGTTGGTCAAGGGGTTAAGACACCGCCTTTTCACGGCGGTAACACGGGTTC